>Ga0206882_1006_pt1 | contig 63620 bp, 44 predicted proteins | sample Alteio_BWOrgCont_4_FD_152908 | JGI IMG/M metagenome (GOLD analysis project Ga0206882, IMG submission 152908) | Enriched cells from forest soil in Barre Woods Harvard Forest LTER site, Petersham, Massachusetts, United States -... | ecosystem: Environmental > Terrestrial > Soil > Temperate forest > O...
GTAAAACTACGCTGTTCCGCATGATACTGGATCTGATCCGCCCCGAACAGGGCGAAGTAACGTTAAACGGTGAGAATGTGGCCGGGGGCGAACTTTGGAAAAATTATACCGCGTCTTATTTGGATGAGGGATTTCTAATAGATTACCTCACACCTGAAGAATACTTCTATTTCATAGGCGGTTTATATAATAAAAGCCGTGCGGAAGTGGATAGTTTTTTAAGCGGGCTAAGTGATTTTTTTAACGGCGAAATCTTAAAGAAAGGCAAATACATCCGCGACCTGTCAAAAGGCAACCAAAGCAAAGTTGGCATCGCATCGTGCCTGCTACAAAGCCCGGAACTGTTGATGCTGGATGAACCTTTTGCCAATATCGATCCTACAACGCAGTTCAGGTTGAAAAATATGCTGAAAGAGGTTAACAAAAAAGGGGTTACTACGCTGGTTTCCAGCCATGATCTTAACCACATTACCGATGTTTGCGACCGTATATTGCTGATGGAAAAAGGCCGCATCATTAAAGATATAGCCACAACATCATCAACCTTAGCCGAACTGGAAGATTATTTTGCTATCGGCCAGCATGTTGAAATACCTGTAGCGCCAGTAGTTGACGAGGAAGAAAATCATTAACACTTATCACCCGTAGTGTCATTTCGAGCGATAGCGAGAAATCTATACACATGCCAGGCGGACTATGCAAATGTATAGATTTCTCGCTATCGCTCGAAATGACATGATTTTTATTAAATCATGTACCAAATCCGTAAAGCCACAATAGCTGACGTAGAAATTATCCGGCAAATTGCAGATGAAACCTGGTGGGCGGCATATGGGCCAATATTGGCGCAGGAGCAGATAACTTATATGTTGGGCGAAATATATTCATCGCAGAAGGTCACCACCCAAATTGCGGGTAATTTACAAACCTATTTATTGCTGATAGACGACTGGCAGCCGGTAGCCTTTGCCGCATACTCGCCCCGTGATGAAGATGCGGAAATATACAAACTGCATAAACTATACTGCCTGCCCGTTACCCAGGGCAAAGGCTACGGCAAAATTTTGATAGATGAAGTTTGCAAACAAACATTAGAAGCTGGTAAACATATTCTCGACCTCAACGTAAACCGCTATAACAAAGCAAAAAGCTTTTATGAAAAGATGGGATTTGAAGTGATCTATGAAGAGGATATCCCTATCGGCCCGTATTGGATGAATGATTTTGTGATGCGGAAAAGACTGTCTGAACCTTGATTAAACAGATTAAAGGATTAACAAGATGCGCTTTGCCGCTTTTATATCCTGAAAATCCTTTAATCTGTTTAATCCCGGTTCAGACTCCCATCTTCTCCAACCGCCTGCCCTGGTATATCATATTCAATCCATAGCATGAGGTCGCGATAGCTAAACCTATACCAACAAAGGCTAAAATATCATCTGCCGAATGCGTTTTATTCAACGTGAAAACAATACTGCAAACAGCAACCAAGGTTGACCATGTGGCTAAATAATAATCAAGCCTGCGTTTAAAAACCCATGCCAGCGGGTAAAAGTGCAGGCCGACAACCAGGGCGATAACAGGCATCACCAAATCGGCATGGCCAATATTGGTTACAATGTTAACCGCTATAAAAATACCCAAACCCTCCGCGCCAAAAATTATTCCAAACCATTTACTTGACTTCTTGCTTTCAGCTATGTCTGCCTCGTTGCTTAACTTCGGGAATCGCTTGGCTATAGAAAATAAATATATCCCATTAGCTATAAATGCCGCCGCCAATAATCCAAAAAATACGAGCTCGATACTATGATCGCGGCCATGCAGGCCGAAATGGCCGATGAGCGCCCAGATCATCGTAAAAAATGCCATCATAAATAAGCCGGTAGCGATACCTTGTATGGCAATGCGGGGGATGGTATGTGGTCGGGTTTCCATATCTTGTTTTATAAAGATTTATAATTAAGATATTTAGAAGAAAAATTAGTTACAGCCTGGAAAAATTAAACTTGCGAAGTTTAATTCGGTGTTGTTTGCTTTCAATGGACTCATTGAGGGCTACACCGTTTTAAAGCTTCGCAAGTTTTCCGGCAATATCAAATTGGTTAGTTCCTTGACAGATCGGTAATCTTAGTAGGCGTATCCTGCCCCGAAATTATCGTACGCGAACTTAATGCAATTGCCTTTATAGTAGCTGTAATATTAGATACATCAAGTGTGCTGTATTCGTCTTTAACGGTATGGTAATATATATCGACAGGTATCATCTGTACGGTTGATATCGTATGTGCAGCTACACCATATTGCGCCAAAGCCCAGTTGTCGCTACGGGTAAATAACCTTTCTGTCGGGTATGGATCCGGGTGAAACTGGAATGCGGTACCAGCCAGGTTCTTTTGTAGTATAGCACCAAAATCAGACCTTTCAAAACCTGTTATATACGCCGAATTTTTCCCCCATTTAGAAGCCAGCCCTATCATTTCGATGTTAAACATGGCAACCGCTTTAGATGGATCGGCCGTTTCTCCAAAATGCCCGGAGCCCAGGTCGCCGCTTTCTTCGCCGGTAAAGGCAATGAATATCAGCGTGCGTTCATTATTATTGAGCTTTTTAAAATATTTGGCCAAGGTGATCACAGCAGTTGTGCCTGAAGCATCATCGTCTGCGCCATTGGCAATACTATCTTTGCTTAACACCACTTTATTTCCGTTTATAATAGTATCTTTTTCAACTACCTTGTTACCCTTAACAATACCCAAATGGTCGTAATGACCCGAAAACACCACGTACTCACCATTATTTGATTTGCCCGGTATCATCCCCGCAACATTAAATAACGGCTTTTTGGTAACATTGGCCGAATAATTTACTGTAAACGACTTAACCTCGCCAAAATTGCCTATTACATAAGCTAATACCTGGTCGTCATTAACTTTCATACCACGGCCGCCGCCGCCGCGCCTGCCACCGCCACCGGTAAGATTGGCGGCAAATTTATGGTCAGTAATGATCAATAATTTTTTACCGCTTTTGGCATATGCCGCGGTTTCCTTTGCATAATCTTTATCGGCGGATAGATATACTACCTGCACGTCCTTGCTGTTGCTCCAGTTTATTGCAGCCGCGCTTGTAGTTATTTTTATACTGTCTGCGGGTACAGCCTTGCCATTTATAGTGACTGATGAACTGATCGGTGCAACAGTTGCCAATTCCCATTCCTGCCTGAAGCCTTTAGTGTCACCTGGCATTGGCACTAAGCCGGCTTTTTTAAATTCACCCTCGATAAATGTGGCAGCCTTGTCGATACCGGGGGTATAGATCCCGCGTCCCTGCATATCATCGTCAGAAAGGGTTTTAATTATACGGTCAATATCTTTCTGATCGATCAGTTTATCAACTTGCTTAGCATAATCGTTTGTTAATTTTATTTGTGCCACAGTAGGTTTGTCGTTTCCTATAGCGGGAGTTTGTGCAAAACTGTGTGTAACTATTGCCAATAAGGCAACTGCTGTTAATATTCTTTTCATAATTGGTTTTATTTGGCTTTCGAAGATAACCAGTTTGTGCGGAAATCCTGTTGTTCTTTTGTTAATGTTTTTCCCGCGCTTTCAAAACTAACTACCTGTACGGCGGGGCTTTCCTCAACAGTAATGGTTGTATTGTGCTGCCCTGCCCGGTTTTTATAGGTTACGGCAATTTTATCGCCCGGTTTTTTAGTGGCTACAATATCGGCCAGGTCCTCGGCGGCTTTTATTTCTTTACCATCGGCGGTTAATATAATATCGCCAACATCAATACCTGCTTTATATATCGGTGTGCCCATTTGTGTGCCCGAAGGTATAGTAAATACACCTGTAGCTGTAGTTGGCGGTGCCTGCGCGCCACGCCTGCCTCCGCCGCGGCCACCCGCACCGCCAATATTACCTATCCATGCCACACCGGGTTGCGATTGTTTCAACAGGTATCCTGCTTTTTCCAGTAATGGTGCATAGTCTATCTTCTCGGTCCCGGTAATATATTTGCTGAAAAAATCAGCAGCGAATTTGGGGTTCTTGGTCAGTTTGGCCAATGAGGCTTGCAGATCGGCAAGTACGTATGGCTTTTTTGTCACATAAGGCTCCGATGTTTTACCCAGGTCGAGCCATACGGTACGCATATAATCGTCAAGTGTTAGGTTAAACTGCGTGCGCAGGGTCAGGTCGAGCCCGATAGCAATAGCTCCGCCGTAGGTGTAATAACTTAAAACCGTATTGGTATTGTTAGTAGGATCGATAGAAACACCGGCATCGGTAAATACCGCGTCGCGGCTCATTTGCGCGGCTGAATACTTTTTAGCACCCGGCGACCCTAATGTTGATGCTATTAAACCGCTGGCAGAACGCGCATAGCTTTCGGGCGTGCCATAGCCTGCCCTTATCAACAACATCTGGCCGTAATATTGGGTAAAGCCTTCGGCAAACCAAAGCGCGTCGCTCATATCGGCATGTTCAAAATTAAACGGTTCCAATGCTTTTGGGCGGATACGTTTTACGTTCCAGCTATGAAAATATTCATGCGCGAAAGTACCTAATAAACGCTGCTCGTTGCCTGCCACTTTAGGGCTGGCTTCAACAATACAGGTAGAGTTGCGGTGTTCCATGCCATCGCCCGAGTTGCCGGGATAAACATCATCAATAAAGGTATATTCGCCAAAATCATAAACAGGCCATTCGCCGTAAACGGCTTTTTCTTCATTTACAACTTTTTTAACCATTGTGCCAAAATTTTCAATGGTAGCCTGGTCATCGTCCGAATGTACGGTCAGGTTTATTTTCAGCTTTTTACCATCGGGATTAGTCACCTCCCAACTTGTTATATTAAATTTAGAAAGCTCGGTAGGGCTGTCCATCATATACTGCATGTTTGGCGCCGAGTACACATTACCATCCTCGTGCTTTAATTGGGTAGCTACTTTCCAGCCATATTTATCCATATCGTTAAACTGGAACTTTAACGGGCGGCTGTCCTGACCAACTACCCACATAAAAGCGGCGGGCATATTCAGGTGCGCGTGGCTTTCGTCTATGCTGGCATAAGTACCATCGGTGTGGTTGCCAAACAGGGTATAGCTTACTTTTATCGCATCGCCATGCTCAGATATTTGCCAAACATCACCTTCTATTTGTTTAATGGCAATTGGGGTGCCGTCGGCGTTGGTGGCTTTAACATTGTACACGTTTTTGCCAAACTCGTGCGTGGCATAACGCCCGGCCGAAGAGCGGCTCATGCGCACCTTAATATCGCCCGCAGGCGCATCGGGGAGGGTCATGGTTATTTCAGCTTCATGGTGAACTGCATTTGGAAATGACACCATATAATAAATTGCTTTGGGGGCCTTTTGTGCCATTGCTACGCAGGCTAAAAGGGCTAAAATTGCGGAGAAGTAAAGTTTTTTCATTAATGACGTTTTTAATACGCCAAATTACTATAAAATACCAATATTTTATATGAGGTTAACAAAAAATTAATCGTACCCAGTAACGACCTATCAAATATTAATATATCCCCAGCCTTCTTTCCGGTGAAGTGAAAGAGGAACGCCCGGCCAGGCGGTGGAATGGCGCGAAAGCCCACTGCTTTTATCTATCTCCACATTTGCATATCTGCACATCCCCGCATCTGCACATCTAATTCACTGCAATATCCACCTTATCAATCGAAACGATCGCACACTTGCTTTTCATGTCCATGCCGTTCACATTAATGCTGAATGTTAGGTCAAGGTTATTGGTCATAGTAGTATAAAATTGCTTGCTGATATCGTAACTGATGCTGCCGCTGCCCGTGCCGCTCATCGTCATCCCAACGTTTTGGTTTTGTGCGGCCGGGTTCAGGTTTACACCCAGTGTTTCGATAAAGTCAAACGCGGCGGTGTTTCCGGTAATGCTTACCAGCTTATAAGTCATTTTTACGGTGACGCTGCTACCGGCGATCCCTGGCATAGGCACCGAAAAGGGCAATTCCTGGGTAAAAGTATCACCGGGCTTCATAGGCTGATCAGGAAACTTCAGACCATTTTGTGCCGATTCAACCAGCTTTAACATGGCTTTACGTACACTGTCATCCATTTTTTTACCCGTTGTCGAATCGATCAGTAATTTATTTTCGGGGGATATTTTTCCATACAGCACTGTTGTAGCGCCGGCAGCCGCATCTCCTGCCGGTATTTCCTGGCCGTTCATGGTCGTCTTTATGCTGGCTATTTTCGAAACAAATTTTATGGGTATCATTTTATCGGGGTTACGCGCGGCAGTGGTAACCGTAGCAACAGAGGTCATGCTCATATCGGTTGCAATACCTTTCCCGTCTCCCATACCAGGCACCACTACAGGCATGGTCATTGACATCCCCATCTTCATATCCTTATTAATGGTGTAAGTTGTTGTAGGCTGATACGTTAAATTAAACATAACCGACTGCGCCTTTAATTGTATGCCCGCCAATAACAGCAGGGGTATAAACAGAACTTTTTTCATAAATTTTTAAGTGGAAAATGTAATTGGCAGCAAGTTAATATTTTTTGCTATACTAATTGGATTTATTGGGAAACGCTATGTTTTTAAAACAAACCGCCGGGCACTAAATCATACCAAGCAATTTCATACTGCTAACTGCCTGCTAAAAACTGCGAACTGATTTACTTCCCCGTATTAGCCTTAAGTACCCGTATAAAGTTGCCGCCTAAAATTTTATAAATATCGCTCTTACTGTAGTGAAGTTTCAACAATTCTTCTGTTATTTTTGGATAATCTAAAACACTGTCCATTCCCTGGGCGTATGATTCTGCCCCGTCAAAGTCCGATCCTATGCCTACATGGTCGGCGCCTATCAGCTTAACCATATAATCAATATGTTTAATAAGCAGGCTCAATGGCGGCCTCACCTTGTCCGACTCTTCCTTATGCAGTTCATCCAGCTTTATGGTAGCCATGTCACGGTCATTATATATCTTCATTAGCGAGTCCATTTCGGCCCTGTGGGCGCGCATATAAGGGTTATTTCTCCTGGAATAGGTGCTATCCAAAAAAACACTGTAAAAATTTACAAACACCACCCCGCCATTTTTTGCCAGGGCCTTTAGCTGGTCATCTTTTAAATTGCGGTAATGCGGGTTGAGGGCATAGGCATCGCTATGCGAGGCTATGACCGGTTTAGTGGTGGTGGCCAGCACATCATAAAAGGTTTGCTCTCCGGGATGCGACAGGTCTATCATTACCCCCAGGTCGTTAAGGCGGTGTACTACCTGTTTGCCAAAATCAGTAAGGCCCTTATGCGGCAGCGGGGCGCCCCGGCGGCTTTCATCGCGCGCGCTGGTAGCCCAATCTGTACTGTTGTTCCAGGTGAGGGTGAGGTAGCGCATACCGCGTGCAGCAAGGCTGTCGATATAGTCCAGCCGGTCCTCTATCATATGGCCGCCTTCAACTCCAATTACTGCTGCCAGCTTCTTCTGCCTTACTGCTTTTTTCAGTTCTTTCGAGTTGCGTACCAGCGTTATATCTTTGGGGTAGTGCGCTATCAGCGCGTACAGCGAATCTATCTCGCGGTTGGCAAACTTGTAGGCGGTACCTTTGCCGTAAGTTTCGCCGCAGTATATGGAGAAAACCTGCACATCAAGGCCGCCCTGTTTGGCGCGAACGAGATCGAAGTTACCGCTTGTTTGCAGTTTGCCGGGGTCGATACCGTTTTGCATTTCGATGGAAAGGATATCATTATGCGTATCCACCAAAATACCCTTTTGATGGATCTTCATCGCTTTTTGATGAAATTTCACCGAATCCTGGGCCGATGCCTTTACCGCAAGGCATAACAGCAAACAAATGGCTATCGGGAACGCTAACCGTTTTTTCATGCCTCAAGGTAAGGATTTTTTTTAATGTGCAGATATGCGGATGTGCAAATATGCAGATGAAATATTGTTCGGATGTAAACCAAAACACGGACAAGACCATCTGTATAGCTATTTCAGGACGGTTCCGAGGGTTAACATAACTTAACACAATTCAAGATTAATATTTTATAAAGTGTTAAATATCAATAAATTATATGCTTTCTACAAAAGTTGGGTTAACATTGTTTTATATAGCAAGACCCCTTTTTTCAGGCTTTTCAGTTAAATTTATGAGCGACGCGGCACAATCTGTGCATCTGCGCTGCTTTTAAATTAACGTGAGTTCGGGATAAGCTTTGAGCTGATTTTTTTGAAATAACCTCGTTTCGCCTCACCCTAAATCCCTCTCCAACCGCGTGCGCTTTAGCTTTAGCGGTGGCGCAAGGAGAGGGACTTTTGACTATCCCGCCATTTAGCACCCCTCTCCTTTGGAGAGGGGCCGGGGGTGAGGCGACCGTAAAGCTTATCCCGAACTCACGTTAAATTATCATTTCTTAGCAAGTATGTAGCTACCTGTAAAATCTGTAGGGTCAAGCATATATTGCGCATCTACAGCCGAAATGCTACCATTGCCACCCGTTACGAGCGTACCCCCTTCAATATGCTTAACCGTAGCCCCTTCAATCGACTCTGACCCATTGACCCTGATATTATAGCTAAACTTATTTTGATCGTCACCAGATAGCGCCAAATATTTCAACGGAACAGCTAACTCATAAGTATAAGCTATTTGGTGGTCAAAAAGAGAAGCTGCCCTTATACCATCTTCGTTATAAACGGAAATAAGTGTATCAAGCCCTTTAATACCAAACACTTTAATTTCTTTGGATTTATCCGCCAGTTGTTTGTTGCCCGCATACATAAATGAATCTAACAATTTACCATTATCGGTTGTTTTGTTAGTAACCTTGGGCTTATTTTTCCAATTTATAATTGGCCAATTTTTTTTCTCAAATATCGGGTAAGTGATAGCCACACCCTTATCTTTCTTGTCGCCGGTTGAATTTATAGTGAGGGTTATGCCCCCTGCAATAATTTTGCGGATAATTATTGGGTCGGTAGCCTGTATAATTAAATAAAGCTTTTCATCATCATTAGCGATGGTGTAAAAAATATCCGTGCTATTATTATAAGCCTGGAATTTATTATCCCATTCTGTTGATTTGCCGTCAATTTTAACATTATCGGGTATGCGCAGGCTTGCCTCCTGAATTTTAGGCAGTTTTTGCGCGAACAAAGTCGCGGTGCATAAGCAAAGGGGTATCAATACCCGAATTTTTATCTTCATGGTTTAAAGTTTTAAATGAATTATGAGTTATCGTTTTTTTCTATTTAACAATAGAACACTGTTTTAAGGGTTGTCCATTCCACCTGTTCCAAATGGCGAGAAAACGTTCTTTCGGTATATCCTGTAAAAACCAACCGGCCCGTTATCGCGTTTGAAACGGGCTGAAGCCGACCCCGAAAAGCCATCATTGCAATTCACAGCCAACGACAGGGATTTGATGTTATTGTCGGCATCAAATTCAATTTTCGGTATGTCTAATGTGATGTTTTTCTTTGCTAATTGTGTTTTATAATCGTCTAACTGATCCTGGGTTGTATACTTATCTATTGAAAGATAGATCGCTGAGTCGGTTATAGAAAGTCCCACAGGCGCTGTAAATTCAGCATCAACCGGATCAGCGATTGGCGTTTGTGAAGCATCGGCATTCGATCCCGTATCCTTTACCTGCGATTGATTTGTGGCCGAAATGGCACTAATGGCTGTTGTTTCTTTTTTTTTATTATCTATTACAGGCAAGTGCTTATTTGGCATAGCGGCCAAAACCAGTTTATGCTGCAAACTGAAATTACTTTTTGCCTCAACCCTTGTGCTAAACAAGTATACCGCAAGGATCACTAAAGAGCCTGATAACAATTTTTTAAATAAAATATTTTTATTGTTTTTTGCTTTTTTCATCATAAGCAATCGCCTTTTAGTAACCAGGTAGTTGAAGCTGCTGGTTAAGCCCCGGTTATTGCAGGGGGTAATTTTATCAATTAACAGCAACTGGTAATGTTTAACATCATTATAAGTTGCCAGCACTGCTTCATCGGCTAAAAATTCATGATTCAGCATGATGGCTTTTTTATATAGGATGAGGACAGGGTTAAACCAGCAGAATATCTGTAATAACTCTATAAAAAGTACATCCAAAGTATGTTGTTGCTGCACATGGCTCAATTCATGCGTAAACACTTCCTTCTCCATATCGCTATTATGGTATTGTTTTTCGCTAATAAAAATATAGTTTAAAAAAGTATGGCTTATCATTTCTTCCTGCAAAAGCACAATTTTGGCATTGCCTGATACAATCACTTCATTTTTTGAGATAGTTAATAATATGAGGCAGATATTTTTTATAAAACGAAATAAGAAGCCCGATGTAACCAGGCAGTAAATCAGCAGCAAAACGGGTATTAAATAATTGTTGGCCTGTTGTATTGAATTTGCAGGTACAGTAAAGCTATGTAAACTAATATGCCGGCTGTTTTGTAAAACAGGCGCGATATGCGAATAAACCGTTATACTGTTTAAAGGAATTAAGTATGAAAAAACAATGCTGAACAAAAGATAAAACCTGTTGAAACGGTACATTTTCTCTTTTTCTAAAAAGAGAAAATATGCTGCCAGCATTAATGCCAGGCAAAGGGTTGATTTTAAAAGATATAGTATCATTTCTTCTTTTTTTCTATTTCTTCGTCGACTACTTTTCGTAAATCTTCTAACTGCGAGGCGGATAGATTTGTGGCTGTAGTAAAGAATGATGCAAATTGCAAAACAGAATCATTAAAGTTGTTTTTAATAATACCCTTAAAATGCTTTGAAAAATAATCAGCCTTACTAATAAGCGCGAAATACTCCCTCGAATTTCCATATAATTTATATCCTACAAACCCCTTATCGCTCATTCGTTTTAATAAAGTAGCTACCGTTGTGGCGGCAGGTTTGGGGTCGGGAAAAGCATCTATCAGGTCTTTTAAAAAGGCATTTCCCGCTTTCCAGATGTATTCCATTAATTGCTCTTCGGTTTTTGACAAGCTCATTATTCTACATGTTGACAATTACTTCTACAAACATAGAAGTAATATTTTAATTTGCAAATTAATTTAAAAATTAATGGAATTTATGTCTTTTTTTTAGTTGTTGCTTTAGGCTTTAATGTATTTGTATATTGATAACTCAACGCGAACCAGGGTTGCAACTCCCCGATATTTGCCAAAAGATCGTCGGGAACGGTTACATATTCCTTTTGTACGATGCCATATTGCTGTACCAAGGTGGTTTTATATTTATCCAAAAAATGTATTCTTTCAGCGTCGGGCAGCTTTAATGCTACAAAATTGTCCTTTGTAAAATAACTGTACATATGCCCGTTAAGCGAAGTATAAGGCATAGTATCACCCTTACGCACCGCATCGGGATATGTGGCAACCAGCGTATTATATAATTCTATCTTTTCTTCTCTCGACATGCTAATGACTTTAATAACTGCTATCGTCATTCAATTCAAATTCACGCCCTAAACGATATAACAAACTTCACCCCTTCATTTATGCGGCTGTCAAAAGTGATCTTGCCGCCCAGGCTGGTAATGTGGTTGTATACTAAATATAGACCTATGCCTTTGCTGTCGGCATGGTCATGAAATTTTTGGTTAAACCCGAATATTCTATTTTTCACCTTGTCCATATCAAAGCCCAGTCCGTTATCGGTAAAAATTAACTGGTTAACGCCGCTTTTATGCCTGGAAGTAATGGATATAACCGGCGGAACACCGGGCTTGCCATATTTGATAGAATTGGTGATCAAATTCAGGAACACACTCTCCAGGTAGGCCCGGTTAAATTTAACTTTCTGCACATGCGAAAAATCAACTTTTATGACGGCTTTTGAATCCCTGACCAACGAATTTATCGACTGTAATACAACATCCAGGGATTGCTTTAAGTCCAACTCCTCTACATGTACATTCAATACATCTCCCTGGCTTAAAACATCAACATAATTACTTAAAGTAGTTTTTAAACTCTCGGTAGCAGACCTGAGTATTCCTATAAACTCCAGCACCTCTTTATCTTTGATTTTAGTGGTGTCCAGCAAGCTAAATACCGAAAGCAGGTTACTCACCGGTGTGCGCAGATCGTGCGATGTGGTATAGGTTAGCTGTTTAAGATCGTTGTTGATGCGGGTAAGGTTTGCCAGCATCAAATTCCGGTCTTCGTCAATTTTATGTTTGTGGGTAATATTTTTAGCAATGGCAAACACCACTTTTTCACTGTCGATGGGCATTGATGTCCATGATAGCCATACTATTTCGCCGCTTTTGGTTATATAACGGTTCTCGAAATTTAAAAGCGGATTATTTTGCACCAGGTTTTCGCGGTTACTGGCTGTAATGTCGCGGTCGTCAATATGTATAAATTCATTTATCGGCCGGGCAAATAATTCTTCGTTGGTATAGCCTAATATTTTTGAAACAGTTGGGTTTATCCGCTTAAAATAGCCGTCGTACCCGGCTATGCACAATAGATCGGGCGATAACTCGAAAAAAAGCTCCAGGTTAAAAGCATTGTTTGAATTTGTATCAGGGCTATTCATATCGTGTATACGCCAAAGATCCGTCAATAGTTCCCGGTGTAAAATTAAGCTATTGGATATTTAAATCAATAACTTTAGATTCGGAAACTTGATTTTCATGCATCCACCCCAAATATGACTAATATTATTTTTAAGTTTTTCCGTTTTCTTGGTTTCCCGCTTACCTTTTTTTCGGCGCTTTGGCTAAGGTTTGTACGCCGGGCCGGAATTGGTGTTATTGAAGAAAAGTTGTTAATGACGGCGGGGGTTTTGCCGGTTGTAGACTTTTATTACCAGCCGTTGGTAAACCCCAAAAAACATTTGACCAAATCATTAAGGGACGACCGCGAACTGCCCGGCGTAGATTTTAATGCTGCCGGGCAATTGGAACTGCTGGCCAAATTTAATTATAACGATGAACTGCTGAAATTCCCGTTAGAAAAGGGCGGTCAAGCCGTCTACTATTATAATAATCCCTCCTACGGATCGGGCGATGGTGAATATTTATACAATATGATACGGCATTTTAAACCCCTGCGTATGATAGAGATAGGCAGCGGCATGTCGACCCTGATGGCGCGAAATGCTTTTTTACAAAATAAAGCCGATGATACTAATTATCAATACAGCCATATATGTATTGAGCCCTACGAAATGCCCTGGCTGGAGCAAAGCGGTGTTGAGGTGATACGAAAAAAGGTTGAAGATATTGATAAATCCTTCTTTGCCCAGCTTGGCGCTAATGATATTTTGTTTATCGATTCCTCGCATATCATCCGACCGCAGGGCGATGTGCTTTTTGAATATTTAGAACTGTTGCCCACGTTAAATTCCGGGGTGATCATCCATGCGCATGATATTTTTATGCCGAAAGATTACCCTGACGAATGGATTTACAAACAGCATTTACTGTGGAACGAGCAGTATTTATTAGAAGCCTTTCTAACATGTAACGACCGGTTTAAAATGATAGGCGCGGTAAATTACCTGTCGCATAATTACCGCGAAGAGTTTTCGGCTAAATGCCCGGTATATGCGCAGCAGCCGGGGCGCGATCCGGGGGCGTTTTGGATGGTGAAGATGGGGTAGGGACATTCTTTAGCCCCCTCTAAGTCTCCCCCGGTAGGGCAAATCTATGCACACATCTTTTTTAGCTCCTAAAAAAATTCTATTACCCATAGACTCCTGTCATTTCGAGCGACAGCGAGAAATCTATACACAAGCAATTCCCGCTGTGCATGTGTATAGATTTTTCGCTCGCTAAAACCCAGGCACAACCCGCTCAAGAGGCAGTTTCTCTTTCGCGGCCATGCTTGTTGCCCGCGCCTGCTCAATCGAAATGACATATTTTATAAAGAAAAGATGTGTGTATAGATTAGCCCGGTAGGGGAGACTTTTTGATTATCTTAGGTATAAAACTTATTCCGCACCCGGCAACTCTACCCAAAATGTGGTGCCTTCACCTTCTTTAGTTTCAAAGCGGATACTGCCGTTATTTTGGATAAGCATGTCGCGGCAAAGTATCAGGCCCAGGTGATTACCTTTTTCGTTTTGTGTACCGGAACTTATGGTATGTTCCAGGTTAAACAGGTTTTCGCGGTCGGCTTCGCTTATGCCGGGGCCTGTATCATGAATAGCAATGATAACGGTATTATCATCGCTTTTTGTGCTGAACGTAATCTCATCGCCGGGGCTGCAAAATTTTATACTGTTTGACAGCAGGTTCCTAACCACCAAACTTATCATATCCCTGTCGGCATAAACTTGCAGCGGCTCAACTTTACTGTTATCAACCTTTAAATTTTTCAGACCGATCTTCGATTCAAATAACTGGATATTCTCTGTTATGCAATCGGCGATATTAAAGTTTACCGGTTTTACCATAATGCCTTCCAACTGATTTTTTGACCACTCCAGCAAATTATCTAAAAACGACCCGGTAGATAACAGGGTATCTTCCAGCCTCGATAACAGCATCCCGAAGTCCTCAGCGCTTATATCGCCCTGGCGGTAAATGGAGAACAGCGTTTGCAGGGTGGTTAGCGGCCCGCGCAGATCGTGCGAGATGATGGAGAAGAATTTGTTTTTTACGTCGTTCAACTTTTCCAGTTCTGTGTTCTGCTCACCGGTGATCTCCATTTGCGCTTTTAGCTCTTCGTTTAATCCTTCCAGTTCTTTATTAATGTCAGCTATTTCCTCTTTTTGTTGCAGCAGCAATTTATTGGTGGCTTGCTTTTCCAGGTTGCGGCGATAAAGTAGCAGCGATAGTAAAATAACTGAAGCCAGGATAACCCCTATAACCACGATGGCGTTACTGTATTCGTTTACCTGGGCCAGGTAATTTGTATTTTTTGAGTTGATGAGACGGTTGTCTTTTGCCAGGGCCGCGTTTTCGGTGCGTATGCGGCTAAACTCTGTCAGGGTAACATCCTTTAACGCCTTTTCGTTCAGCGTACTTTCCTGCATGGCAATGTATTGCGTTTGGTATTCAAACGCGTTTTTCAAATCGCCTTTCTTTTTATAGGCCGCTATTAATCTTTCCAGCGATTCGGAAACACCGCTGTTAGATTTCATTATCTTACTGAGTTTTACACCTTGTTTCGCGCAATCTATTGCCTTGTTATAGTCATTTACCGCCAGGTATACATCCGACAGGTCAAGCAACACGGCACACTCTTCATATTTATCCTGCAACGCCTGTACACCCTTTAAAGCGGTATTTAAGTAGATGATTGCCTGGTCGTATTGTTTCAGGTGAAAATAGGCTTGTCCAAATCCCCGTTTTACCAGCGCTATGCCGTTGTTGTCGCCCAGTTTTTCGCGGATGGCCAAACTGCGGGTAAAATAATCCAATGCTTTTTTATCCTGCCTTAATGCCTGGAAACAGTTGCCCATTGTGAACAGCGCGTAGCCTATACCGGCGGTATCTTTGGCGGTGGTATAGCTTATCAAACATTGATTGAAATAGGTTTCGGCAAGCTCATATTTCCGCAGGTCGAAATAAATAGAGCCGATATTGGTGAGCAACTGGTTAATCCCGTGCAGGTTATTGGTTTTTTTTAGGAGGGCCAGCGCCTCAAAGTCGCATTTAATAGCGTCTTTATCATCGTCAAGATGGTCGTACACAAAGCCCATATCCGACAAGCTTTTACCCATGCCCGGCAGGTATTTGATCTTTTCGGATTGGCTATAAGCCAGTTTGAAAAAAATAAGTGCGCTATCCAGCACGCTACGCACACCGTATGATATGCCTATTTGCACATCCGCGTCGGCAATGGCTTTTTCGTCATGCAGCTTTTCGGCCAGTTGTTTAAACAGCGTTGCATAATATAGTTTTTTGATTGGGTTGACAGAAGTATATGCATCGCCCATTTGTTGCAACAGGTGCATACGTGCGGTATCAGGCTGTACCTGGCTAAGTTTGGTTTGAAGCTGATTTATTTTTGAAGTTTGTGCAAAGCAGGGGCTTGCTATCAACAGCAATAGCCATAAATTGTATTTGATAAACCGCTTCGCACATCTAAACATATAAGGAATCGCTAATCTTTCAGATAACAGGGGCTGGTCAAATATAATTATTTGGCAATGGTTTAGCGTGTTTTCGCCAAAAGTTAAATGTAACAATCGTTATGCTAATGCGGGCAAGCCGGGTTCAGGTTGTTATTTGCCTGCGGCTAATACCAAAAAGCACCCGCATGATGTACGGGTGCTTTGCGATATGATCGCCGGGCTATGCCCGATGCTGATGTATAACGCTTTTCAGGGCTGCTGGGAACCCGGCGTTTTTAATATACCGTTAATGCCGTTCACAACACCATTGCTGCCTACCACGTCGAACAAAATTACCTGCGCGGTGCTGCCGCTACCGTTGGTAACCACTACTTTGTTTTGGTTTACAGATAAGTTTAATTGCTTACCGTCCAGCGTAGTTAAGGTGGCTTTGCCTTTACCTGCCGTTAACACTTTAATGATCTCGGCCTTAGAATAATGCCCGGTAACGATATGGCCGCTTAATAAAGCTGCCAGCTTAACGGGATATTTCGTTAAACTATCCAACTGACCTGGGGGCAAACCGGTGAACGCCGCATTCTCCGGCGCGAATATGGTATAAGGGCCGCCCGCTTTCAATACAGGCTCAAGGTTAGCTGTTTTTACCAGCATCGCCATGGTGCTGTAGCCCGGGTTGACTGATAAAGCCGCCACCACATCCCCGGTAACTGCTGTATCCGGTGGGGCGGTACTCGTAGTAGTTGTAGTAGTAGTTGTTTTCCTGGTGGTATCCTGCGTTTGCGCCGATACCCGGTTTACTGTAACACATGCCAATAAGGATGCCGCTACTATTAAAAAGGACTTTTTCATATTATTTCCTGTTTAAGTTTACAATTTTATTAATTGAGTAGCTTTTACCTATAGCGTTATTGTTAGTTCATAATACTGTTAACGTATTTATAAGCGATATAGAGATAGAATTGTTTCCGGCAGGCTGTATCTTTAGTGTTACATGCCGGGATACGGTGCAAAGCCTATTTGTCCATTAGTCGCATTTTTTGTACTTTAGTATCATGCATCACGCTGTAATACAATATACCTGCTTATTAGTGATTATTCTTTTTGTGGTTATGCTGGCTCAAAAGATAAGGGTTGCGTATCCTATCCTGCTGGTGCTGGCCGGACTTCCGTTGGGTTTTGTGCCTTTTTTGCGCGGTATTGAAATTCAACCCGACCTTATTTTTGTTATTTTCTTACCGCCCCTGCTTTACGAGGCAGCCTGGAACATATCGTGGAAAGATCTTTGGAAGTGGCGGCGGGTTATTAGCAGCTTTGCGTTCCCGGTGGTTATTCTTACCTCGTGCGTGGTAGCCTTTGTATCAGCGGCTATCATACCGGGTTTTACGCTGGCTACCGGCTTTTTATTGGGCGGCATTATTTCGCCACCCGATGCAGTGTCGGCCAGCGCCATTTTAAAAACGCTCAAGGTACCCAAACGCTTTATTACCATTGTTGAGGGCGAAAGCCTCTTGAATGATGCTTCAAGTTTGGTGGTCTTTAGGTTTGCGCTTGCGGCGGTGCTTACCGGTTCCTTTGTTTTCAGGGCGGCGGCCGGCGATTTTTTATTGGTCATTTTAATGGGTATTGTTATAGGTGTAACCGTAGGGGTTTTGTTTTATGCCATCCACCGCTGGTTGCCGACAACTGCAAATATTGATGTGATACTCACGTTCATTACCCCTTATGCCATGTATATGCTGGCCGAGGAATTTCATTTTTCGGGCGTACTGGCGGTAGTTAGCGGCGGGCTGTTCCTGTCGGCCAGGCGGAACCGGTTTTTATCGAACCGTAGCCGCCTGCAAGGTATTAACGTTTGGGAAGCCGTGGCCTTTCTGATCAATGGAATCGTATTCATCCTGATAGGGTTGGAGTTCCCGGTTATTATTAAAAACCTGGGGGCAGGCGGCCTGGCGCTTGCAATTACCTATAGCCTCATCATCACCGGGGTACTGATTATAGCCCGTTTTGCCTGCACCTACGGCGCTGTCGTTATCACAATTGTAATGAGCAATATCATCACCGTTGCCGATCCCAGCCCCGGCTGGAAAGCGCCCACCTTGTTAGGCTGGACAGGTATGCGCGGCGTGGTGTCGCTGGCGGCGGCGCTAAGCATACCCTTAACGCTTAGCGCGAACCAGGCTTTTCCAAACCGGGATATGATATTGTTCATCACATTCATGGTGATACTGGTTACACTGGTATTGCAGGGGCTAAGCCTTCCGCTTGTGGTGAGGTGGGTAAATATGCCTGACCCGGACCTGGTATTCCCAATGGAGCAGCAACGGCAATTGGTGCGTAAAAAGCTGGCGCACCTGAGTTTGCAGCTACTGGAAGAAAACTATAGTGAACAGCTTAAAAGCAATACGATGATAAAAGGCCTGGCCATGCGCTATAAGGGCGATATGGAGTTGCTGAAAGATTGGGAAAAAGATGATAACGTGGCACGCGCCGAAACTTTTTATAAAGATTACCGGGCCATTATGGGCCACTTGTTAAAAGAGCAGCGCGCTTTGCTGGATACGCTTAATAAAAAAGAGAACATCAGCGATGAACTGGTAAAACAACAATTTGAACTGCTTGACCTGGAAGAAGAAAAACTGCGCCAGAATTTTGAGGTGATTAATTAGGTAGATAAGTGGCTTTTTAACTAAACATAACTAACCGTCACGTCTTTATCCCTCACTGTCAAACTTACCTTGCTGCCCAATATCAAACTATCATTATTAGGTATATGCCCTGCCGGGAAATCAAAGCATACCGGGTAATTATATTCGCTTACCACATTCGTGATAATTTGAGGCACGGTTTGGCCAAAGGGGATGTCATTATCCTTAATTTCGGTAAAGCCGCCTACAATAAGGCCCGCCAGGTGTTGCAGTTTGCCCGCACGTTTTAAGGTATACATCATCCGGTCGATAGCGTACAGGTATTCGCCAACGTCTTCAATAAATAAAATCTTCCCGGCATAATCCATATCCGATTTTGAGCCTGATAGGGCTACCAGCAGGCTTAAATTGCCGCCAATTAACAGGCCGCTGCCCATGCCGTCACGGTTCAGGTCGTTGAGATGGATAGCATAATTCAACTCCTCGCCAAACAAAGCCTTTCTAAGCGAGGTTAATGAGCCCTTTGAAGCATCAGGTATATTTACCGGCATTTGCCCGTGAATACTTTGTATGCCGTAATTATTAAATAAATGTGCATGTATCACTGTAATATCGCTAAACCCAACCAGCCATTTTGGGTTAACGGCAAAGCGGCTAAAATCCACCTTGTCAATAATGCGGATAGTACCATAACCGCCGCGGGCGGCAATAATAGCTTTTATACTGTCGTCGTCAATAAAGCGTTGCAGGTCGCGCGCCCGTAGTTCATCATCCCCGGCAAACTGGTGGTAGCTGGCATTAACCGTTTCGCCTAATACCACTTCCAGTCCCCATGATTCTAAAAGCGCGATGGCATCCGTCATGGGATTGGGCAGTTTCTTTGCCGGGCAGGTAATGGCTATTTTATCGCCTGGTTTAAGGTGGGGCGGGCGGAAAGTTGTCTGGGCCATAATTATTTTTAGTATGCCAAGGATTACATTGATTGATTTTTTAAAATTAGTCAGGATAATCCTAAAATCCTATAAATATTGAATAACCGTGTAGCCCCCTCTAAACGGCAAAGCCCTCATGAGCGCCATAAAACAAACAACCCGCGAATAATCTCCCCCGGTGGGGGAGACTTTTTGATTTTTCTCAAATTATAGATTTTCTCACTATAATGAAGGATTAAAAAGACTCTTAATTTGACCACAAATGCGGACCGTGCGTAGGGCAAAGTCTCCCCTACCGGGGGAGATTATTCACTTGTGTTTTGTTTTTAAAGGTGTTCATGAGGGCTACGCCGTTTAGAGGGGGCTTGAGAAAGCTATTCCCTAATCATACCTGTGCCGCCCCAAATCATGTGCCGATTGCCCGCTAATGATATGCCTTCGCCGTTCCTTGTCGGCATCTAACTGGTGGTCGTAAAGCGAATCGGTTATGTTCATCTCGCGCTCCTTATCGCGTTCGGCATAGTGCAGGTTGGCTTCTGTTAATTTGGATACAGCCACATCATAAGGCCCCCTGGGCGACATTAGCTTTACAAACACAGGCAAACATTCAAACAGGATAAACAGGTAGGCAATAAAGGATACGGCCATATAGGTATCAAAATCGCGGGTGCCATTCTCGTTATAGGTTAACTGCCCCAGCGCCCAGTTGCGGTCGGCAAAACCGGCTATGGCCGACAGGCTGTCTAACTGGTGCCCGGTAAATAACTTCACATCATTTACGCCCTCATAAATTTTTCGCTGGCTCAAATAATCGTCCATCTTTTCGGCATTATCGGTAACGGTTTTTAACCTCGCCTCTTTCCCGGCTAATACATCCTGCTTTTGTTTGGCATAAGTGCCGTAGCCTACAATGCCCGAAGTTTGGTTGGTCTTATCGCCAAAAACTTCCTGGTTTAACTGGTAGCGCGAACGGTTAATATCTTTTTCAAGCGAGTCCTTTTCCTTTTTAAGGTCGGCATTTTTTGCCAGTTCCATCGCGTATTTGTCGTTGTAGGTTTTTTGCAGGGTATCTATTTTATTATGCTGGCCTTTTAAATAGGCGCTCCTTAATTTCTGGCGGATCTCTTTATCAAATATTTTAAGCTCCAATGGCCTTGATATTACAATACCTATCATAATAGCCAGCAAAATACGCGGCGATGCCTGTAATATCTGCTGACCTGTTGTGCCCTCTTTATTAATGCTTGATACGATGTAACGGTCCATGTTAAAAATAGCCGTACCCCATAACAGGCCGAACAAAATAGAAAACCCAACCGCGAATGCATCGCCGTTAAACACAAAATACATGGCATATCCACCCGATAGCGACGCGAACAATGCGGTAAAAAATATGGTAGCCCCGATACCTACATACTTATTATGCTCAAGAGGATATTTTTTCAGCGTCTCAATATGCGCGCCCGAACAAAACCAAAAAAAGCGGGTAACTTTTCTCATGTGTGTTTTTAATGTTGATTAAGTTGATTGGGTGAGTGGTTGATTGGGTTGAGTTAACTACTCACTTAATCAACCCAATCAACCACTCACTTCACTATGAAACGCTTACCTGTAACTAATGTTACAAAAATTGGTCAAAGTTTTTAGTAAACAGAGTTTGTGGGACGAAATGGGCGTTTGGCGGGACGAAAATGACATTGTTCCTAGCCCCCTCTAAATCTCCCCCGGTAGGGGAGACTTCTGATTTGTATTTAAATATTGATCCTCGTCCCACAATGATAAGTCGAAACGATACTATTACTCTAAGAACCGAGTGGGCTGTGCGCAAGGTAAAGTCTCCCCTACCGGGGGAGATTTAGAGGGGGCTATAGATGATTTAGAAAAAACCATACATTTGATCAATAATTTTATAAAGAAAATGAAAGAAGTAAGCGTACAGGAACTAAAAGAAAAAATGGATAACCATGAAGATTTTCAACTGATAGATGTCAGGGAAGATTTTGAATATGAAACCTCGAACCTCGGCGGTTTATTAATACCGCTTGGCGGCATTTTAATTGAAACGGATAAAGTTAAAAAAGACAAGCCCGTAATAGTAATGTGCCGCAGCGGCAAACGCAGCGCGGCGGCTATTATGCAGTTAGAGCAGCAGGGCTTCACCAATTTGTATAACCTGCAGGGCGGTATACTGGCCTGGGCCGCAGAAATTGACCCGACAATAAGCGTTTATTAAGATGATGTGGAAAAAAGCGCTGCTTAACCTTTTGTGTAACATTGCAATTTTTATATGCCTGCTGGCCGTGTATGAGGGCTTTGAATATAAAAATTATGAATTTGTACTTGCGGGCGTATTTGGCGGCGCCATATTTATTGTTCTGAAAATACGCCTGATAAAAGAAATAAAAAACTTAACCAAAAAACCCTGATTTAAATTTAAACTCATGTTTATCGCCATTTTAGGAGTGATCGTACTTATAGTAGGTATGGTGCTCAAACGCTCGCCCGAACCAAACAACCGCTTTGGCGGCATTGCAACTACCGTAGGAATAGTTTTAGTGGTTTTAGGATTAGGCATGTCCTCATTTAAAATAATTGAACCTGGTAAAGTAGGGGTACAAACCCTGTTGGGCAAGGTACAGGACAATGTGCTTGAAAGCGGCCCCCACTTTATTAACCCCGCGGTTGAGGTAACCACTTTCAACGTACAAACACAAAACTATACCATGAGCGCCAAAAGCGGTGAGGGCCAGGTAGAGGGTGACGATGCTATCCGTGTGCTATCGTCTGACGGGTTGGAAGTAACCATTGACCTTTCCGTACTATACACCATCAACCCCGCAAAAGCGCCTTTTATTCTGCAAAATATTGGCGAGGATTACCAGGACAAGATCGTACGCCCGATAACACGGACTGCTATTCGCGATAACGCGGTTAACTATGCAGCGGTCGACCTGTACTCGGTAAAAAGGCAAGAGTTCCAGGCTAAGATCAATAAAACCATCAGCGATAACTTTGCCAAAAACGGTTTAGAGGTGCAGCAGATATTGGTGCGCAACATCAGCCTGCCGGCAACTGTCCGCGCCAGCATTGAATCGAAAATACAGGCCGAACAGGATGCCCAGAAAATGCAGTTCGTGCTGCAAAAAGAACGCCAGGAAGCCGACCGTAAACGTGTGGAAGCCCAAGGTATAGCCGATTACCAGAAAATACTCTCAACCGGCTTATCTGATAAACAATTGCAATACGAAAGCATCAAAGCACAAAAAGAAATTGCCCTATCGCCAAATACCAAGATCATTATTATGGGTGGTAAAGGTGGTAACCCGATTATGGTGAGTGATAAGTAATTAGTACGAATTTCACGAATTAGTACGAATTTCACGAATTGAATAACGATGAAAGAATTATTTAGTGATGATTTCATGAAAAAGGGCTGGATAAGTAAAGGCCCTTATATCATTTTATTTTATGCTATTTCTTTTCCGTCCGTTATTATAGCTCATCAAGTAGCACCGGCCAGCTTGGCTGGTCCGGGCTTAGATTGGTATGTCTACCCTATTGCAATTATTTGTAGTTATATTTTTCTTTATAGAAATTTTTTACAGGCTAAACAGGACAAATCATTTTGGATGCCATTTTTGATGCATCTTATAGGTTTAGCCGGTTTAATCGGAACAATGTTTATTCCATAGCAAATAGCTTACTGTTTCTCTTAGACACATTAATTTTCACTAACTTTGATTATCGTGAAAGAACTAAAAGACCATATCGACCAAATAAACCGTTTATGCAACACGCATAATGTAAGGTCACTTTTTGCTTTTGGTTCGGTTGTTTCTGATAAACTAAAACCCGAAAGCGATATTGACCTTATAGTTGATATTGATAGCGAGGACCCTATCGATTACTCAGATAATTACTTTGCTTTAAAATTTCAATTAGAAGATATGCTTAACAGGCCTATTGATCTTTTAGAAGCTAAAGCCCTTAAAAATCCATTTCTTAAAAAACAGATCGATAATACCAAGGTGCTTGTTTATGGAAGATGAGATAAAAACCTGGTTATCTGATATTAAACAGGCCATTGACGAGATCAATGATTTTCTGCCTGATAAAAAAAACTTTTTCGAGTTTCAGAAAGACCTCAAAACTAAAAGGGCAATAGAGAGAAATGTTGAAATAATTGGCGAAGCGGCTAATAGGATATTTAAGGAACAACCCGATATTAAGATAACGGACATCAGAAAAATAGTTGATACCCGAAATAGGATAATTCATGGATATGATACTGTAACCGACGACGTTATCTGGACAATTGTGGTAAAATACCTTCCGATACTGAAAGAAGAGGTTACCCGCCTTTTATAACTGCCAATAAAATTGCAATCGATTACATAAAATTCCAAATTAAACCTATCTTAGCTTTATAAACTCAAGGAAATCATTTTTTAATTTGATCGTCATCCCGAACTTGGTTCGGGATCCCATAGACAGGTAGTCACCATGCATATAGGTTACTTTGCATGTAGTAAACTTAGCGCGTGGGATGCCGAAACAAGTTCGGCATGACTTGCGATTTTTAAAAACGACTTCCTTGTTATAAACCACCTTTTATGAAGCTTTTATCATTTGCCCTGTTTTGCCTGGGTATTAGTTTTTTCTCAACCGTAGCCTTCGCGCAAAAAACCGAACTGGTAACGGTGCCAAACTCAGAGCATCGTTTAATGCACTCCAAAGTTGCAGGGCATGACTATGATATTTATATTCATTTCCCGGCGGGATACGATACTGCGAAAAAGAAATTCCCGGTTTTGTATGTGGTTGATGGTGACAACGATTTTTCGCCATCGCTGGAGTATTTAGGCCTGATGATGGCCGAATACCATATACAGGAGCCCATACTGGTAGCCATCGGCGATGGCGGCCTTATTGGTACCCCCGGCAATAAACGCAACCGCGATTTTACACCTACCGCCGCCAAAAACCAGCCCGAAACCGGCGGGGCGCCCGCGTTTTTAGGGTTTATTGAAAAGGAATTAATACCACTGATTGACAGCAAATATAAAGCAGACCTGGCAGACCGTACTTTATACGGCTATTCGATGGGCGGATTGTTTGGTACTTATGTACTATTTACCAAACCGACTTTGTTTAAAAATATATTGATTGGCAGTCCTGCGTTGTCCTACAACAACTCGCAGATATTTGATATTGAAAAAGAATATGCGTCCAAACATACCGAATTGCCTGTACACGTATTTTTTGAGGTAGGCGAACTGGAAACGCCCGGACAAAAGCTGCCGAATAAAAGAATGGTAGATTTATTTAAAGACCGCGATTACAAAAAACTCGACCTGCATACCGTAATTATTGATAACGTCACGCATTTAACAGGCAAACCTGTTACCATGTTAAAGGCACTGGGCTGGGCTTATACCGATCCGCATAAAATATTTTAGTTTATTACGAATTAGACTTCCGAAGTTTTGAAAACTTCGGAAGTCTGTTCGAGGTTCATATCTTCTTATAATCATCCCTTGCCCTATCCGGCTCATAATGTACGCCCGGTGTTAACCAGTACAACAAAACCACTCTTGAATAGCGGAAATTAAACGGCGAAAGTATAATAGCCACGCTTAATACAATAACGCTGTATAACCAGGGGTTGTGGCTACCGGTTAAAATATAGGTACCTACCGCCATTGTTACCATTTCGGCAACTATAAAACAATAGCTTAACAACATGGCTACATAAAAATAACCCGGCTCAATTTCAAAATGAAAGCCGCAATGCGGGCAGGTGTCGTTCATTTTTTGGGATGAAAAATACATCCTGTTGGCAAACATATTGCCGGTATGGCATTTGGGACATTTGGCGTGTAAGGCGGCGTAGCCTGATGATACTTGCATTGTTTCGGGGGTTTTAACGAGTGTGTACATGATAGTTTGATTTTTTTCTGAATTCTTCAGGTGTCATATCCACCTCCTTTTTAAAAAATTTGGTAAAGTACGAGTTATCGGCAAAGTTGAGGTGATTGGCTATTTGCTGTACCGTCATATCCTGGTTTACCAGCATCCGCTTGGCTTCAAGTATTACCCGGTTGCGGATCACCTCGCCGGCCGGGATGCCTAATATATCATTGCAAAGGGCATTTAAATGATTTGGGGTGATGTATAACAGTTCGGCATATTCTTTTGGCAGTTTAAGCGGGATATAGTTCTTTTCAATCAGCTTTTGAAAGTTCTTCAACAGCGTGTAGTTATATGTTGGCGCTGCGCTTTGTTGTATATCGGTTCCTAAACGCGCTACCTGTATAAACAATTGCAGCATCAGCGTTTTTACCAGGTCGGTACCCATTGGCTTTGCCGATTCATTTTCATCAATTAGCTGTTCAAATAACCCGGTTACTTTATCGCGGAGGTTTGCAGGTATATCAATTACCGAGTCTTGCGCTACACCCAAAAAAAACGGGAGGTCCTCCAAATAATTGGCTTTTAACAAAAACGACTGGAAAAACGCTGCCGAAAAGTTAATAATGTAGCCGTCTACCTCGCCCTCAAACGCCCAGCTATGCACTTGCCCGGGGACCATAAAATAAATTTGGTAAGGCTTTACCGGGAAATTTTGAAAGTCGATAGTTTGTGTACCCGCGCCTTTTGTAAAAAATACCAGGTGATAAAAAGAATGTTTATGCGGCGCATGGAGGTTTTTATGATGACTGTCTATATAAGCAGCAAACCTGCTGATCTGCAGATCATGTTCCTGCTGTTGTGACAGGGTGCCGATATCATATATGGGTAGGCTTTTCATTATATGTCAAAGGTATGCGGTAATAATAACATTAAGTGGTGGTATTTATCGTGTTTATGGTACTTTTTACTGATACGTTCTCGCCTCACCCCGGCCCTCTCCAACCGCGTGCCGCCTTAGCTTTAGCGGTGGCGCAAGGAGAGGGTGCTGGCGCGGAATTTCATTTTAAGCCCCTCTCCTTTGGAGAGGGGTTGGGGTGAGGCGAGAGCAATGGCTCTTCCCCCCATTTTGCTTTGAGATTTTTTAAATAAAACACTATAAGAAACTAAAATAGTAGTTGTTATTGTATAATTTTATATATTTGATTACCAATTATCGCTCAAATGACAAGAAAATATTTCCTGTTATTATTAATTATTGCCCTGCATACCTTATGCAAAGCACAATCCAAGGGGACTCCTGTGGAGAGCTACGATGGCTCTGTAAACAGCCTCGTTTCGGTAGCATCAAAATACCAGGCCGCCCACCAGCCCGAAAAACTTTACTTGCAATTAGATAAAAGCACTTATGGCTTGCTCGATACCTTATGGTTTAAAGCCTATTTGTTTAATGCTTCATCCTTACAGGCGTCTTCAAAAAGTAATATTGTATATATCGAGCTCAGCGACGAAAGTAATGTGGTGCAGGTAAGGCGGCTGGTGGTTATGAATAATGGCTTAGGTTCAGGCAGTATTGTATTAACCCGTCGTGACTTCCCCGAAGGCGGATATACCCTGCGCGTCTATACCCAATGGATGCGGAACTTTGATGAAAGTTTGGTTTTTAAAAAGCAGTTTTATGTCGGCGATCTGAACAAGGATAAATGGCTCATCACCTACAACCCGGCTTTTCAAAACCAAACAGCGCGGTTGCATTTCCAGCTTTATCAAACCAATAAACAATATGTAAGCAACCAGTTGGTGCAATTAGGTATAAAACAGGGTGACAGGGTATTGCAATGGGACAAAATACAAACCACCTCGCCGCTTGGGGCGCTCGACCTGGCTGTTTCCTTGCCTGACAAACCCGACCCCCGGTATGCCACCCTACAAAAAGCCGTTAACGAGCCCGGTGCAGGTTTTGCTGGCCTGTCATCGGTTAATGCGCCTGATGCGAATGCCCCGGTATACAAATTTCCGATCATCTATAACCGCGCTGAAAAAACCGACGTGCAGTTTATGCCGGAAGGAGGTTATTTAGTTAATGGTATCAACAGCGTTGTTGGCTTTAAGGCTATCGGCGAGGATGGAAAAGGTGTGAATATATCGGGTAGTATTGTTAATGGCAGTAATGAAAAAGTAGCGGCCTTTAAATCAAACCCAAAGGGCATGGGTAGTTTTACTTTTACGCCCCAAACGGGGATAGCCTATAAAGCTATTGTGAATTTGCCGGATGGGATAAAAAAAGAATATCCATTACCGACAATAAAAACGGCAGGAACAGTTTTATCAGTGACTAATTCTGAATTAAGCGATTCGGTAACTATAAAAATAACCGCCTCGCCCGGTTTGAATAGCCGCTATACGCTACTCGGTCAATCAAGGGGATTGGTGTGTTTTGCCGCAAGGGTGGTGTTATCCGACAATACCAAAATACTAAAAGCGCCGAAAAGCGCTTTTGCAAGCGGCATTGTTCGTTTTACTTTATTAAATGAACAATTAGTTACTCTAAATGAGCGCATCATTTACGTTGACCATCATGATAACCTGCAAATAAGTGTTATTCCTGATAAACCCGTTTACACCCCGCAGGACAGCATTGCCCTGCACCTACAGGTAAACGACAGTAATGGCAAACCTATTCAGGGTGCTTTCTCCATGAGCGTAGTTAATGATTTGCAACTGAACAACAATCAAAACAACTCGTCCATCACCACAAGCCTGTTATTAACTTCCGACTTAAAAGGAAATGTAGAAGACCCGGAATATTATTTTATGGGAAATCACCAACAAGATTTAGACTATTTGCTGCTCACCCAGGGCTGGACAGGATTTGACTGGAAAAACCTGTTTCATCCCGAAAAGCAACCTGAGTTTGCCGCCGAGCCGGATATTTCCCTCGGTGGCAAGGTCATCAACCTGTTTGACAAAGGCGTGAAGAATGCCAGCGTAAGTATGTTTTCGGTAAAGCCCTTATACAAAGTGGATACCAAGACGGATGATACCGGGCATTTTGTGTTAAAAAATATCCCGCAAATTGACTCGGCTATTTATATACGCGCCAGGAATGAAAAAGGTAATTCTTCCACTTATGAAATTGACCTGGATAAACCTGCATGGCCTGAGTTTTCAAAAAACCAACTGCAAATGCCCTGGTATGTAAACACCGATACCACCCGGTTAAAAATAGCCGATACGATATTACGGAACGCGGAGAAATTGGATAACCTGGAGGGCCTGGGCGGGAAAATATTAAAAACAGTGGACATCAAGGAAAAGAAGATAATCCCCGGCTCGCACAACCTGAATGGCCCCGGCAATGCCGACCAGGTAATTGATGAGCATGATATTGCTAAAGAGAAGAAGCCTTTGACCTTATTTGAATTGTTAAAAAAACAAGTGAATGGTTTTAGATTAATTGACCACGGTTTCGATCAATTCCATAGACCCCTCATATTTTTCTATATAAAGACTGAACTAATACGCGGATTTATATTTGATGGTATCAATGCTGCTTCACTTGGCTTAAATATTCCTGATCTGTTAAAATATTATACATCAGCTGATATTAAAGGGATTGAAGTAATGTCCAAATCGTTTACCTCAAGCTATGAACTCAAGTTTATGTTTATACCGCCTTTATTTCCCGCGCCATTTATAGAGATCACTACCCGTGCCGGCACAGGCCCTTTCATGAAAAAAGCTCCGGCAGATTTGGTTTACAGGCCCATTCCCGCCGTTTCACCTAAAGATTTTTACCGCCCTATATATCCCATTAAAAATGCGGTCGCTGCGGCTTTTGATACCCGCACCACCATACATTGGGAACCAAATATTATAACCGATAAAGACGGCAAAGCTACAATAACATTTTACGCGGCGGGGCAGCCAGCCACTTATACAATTACTACCGAGGGCAGCAATATGAATGGCAATGTGGGGAGTTCTGTTCAAAAATTAACGATAAAATAGCTGTGCTTATGAAAAGATATATCCTGCTTTTTTTATTGATAGCAATTACCGTTTATGGCAAGGCACAGTCCACAAGGACTCCTACCGAGGTAATCAAAGGAAAAGTTATTGACTCGGCAAGCGGCAAGCCTATAGTCAATGCAAGTGTTTATTTAAATGGTTCATCAACAGGTACTACATCAAACAGCGAAGGCAATTTTACTTTAAATGTCAGCGGCGGAGAGATTCCGCTGGTTGTTAGCCATATTGGTTACCAGTCGCAAATAATTCATAATTATACCAGTCAAAACTTAAAGATCGTCTTAAATCCAAAGTCTATCGAATTAAGGGAAGTGGTTATCGCACCGGGCGGGATTAGCCGCAAAAGAGAGATGGATATATTTTTAACCGAGTTTATCGGTTCAACCGGGAATGACTGCGTGATCAGTAACCCCGATGATATTTATTTTACTTATCATAAAAAAAATGATTCATTAACAGCAAATGCAGATAAGCCGCTAATAATCTATAATAAAAAGCTGGGGTATAAGATCACCTATTTTTTAGCCGGTTTCAATTATACCCCGGCCAAAACATTTTACCAGGGTAACTACTTTTTCGCCGAAGATACTTTAGGCCTTCAATCCAAAGAGGTAAAAAAGATAATAAAGGCCAGGGACGAGGCGTATTTGGGGTCGAGGATGCATTTTATCCGTTCGTTATGGGCAGGCGCTTTACAGGCCAACGATTTTACTATCTATAACTTTCTTCTTATTTCGCCATCAACGATGCTAAGTGAGCGCGACATTTTATCAGCCCACAATAACAAAAGGTTTATTACGCTTACAAAGGCAATACCTATTGTTTATAAAGATAATAATAACCACTCGTCTATACTGAAAATGGCAAATGGCCACACAGAAGCCATAATAGACAGCAATGGGTTTTATGGCCCCGAGCTAATTTGGAGCGGGCCTATGGCTATGCAGCGGGTAAACCAGTTGCTCCCGTTTGAATTTAAGCCAACCAAGGTTGCCCCGCATGTGGCTAATAAACCTGTTGACAGGAAGTTTATTGCCGATACGCTGTTTGCCCGGCTGGTTGACCGGCAGGACACGTTGTTAAAACACCAGCAGCCCGAAAAACTGTACCTGCAAACAGATAAAAACACCTATGGCCTGCTTGATACCTTATGGTTTAAGGCTTACCTGTTCAATGCAACTTCATTGCAGGCATCTTCAAAAAGCAATATTGTATATATCGAGATCAGCGACGAAAGTAACCTGGTACAAATAAGGCGGCTGGTGGTAATGAACAATGGCTTAGGCTCGGGCAGTATTGTTTTAAACAGGCGCGATTTCCCCGAAGGGGGCTATACACTGAGGACCTATACCCAATGGATGCGCAATTTTGGTGAAAGCCTAATTTTTAAAAAGCAGTTTTATGTCGGCGACCTCAACAAGGATAAATGGCTCGTCACCTACAACCCGGCTTTTCAAAACCAAACCGCGCGGTTGCATTTCCAGCTTTATCAAACCAATAAGCAATTTGTAAGCAACCAGTTGGTGCAATTAGGTATCAAACAGGGTGAGCGGACATTGCAATGGGACAAGATACAAACAACTTCGCCGCTTGGTGCGCTGGACCTGGCTGTTTCCCTGCCCGATAAACCCGATCCCCGGTATGCCACCCTGCAAAAAGCGGTTAACCAGCCCGGTGCAGGTTTTGCGGGACTTGGGTCTGTTAATGCGCCTGATGTTAACGCCCCGGTATATAAATTTCCAATCATCTATAACCGCTCCGAAAAAACGGATGTACAGTTTATGCCGGAAGGCGGGTACCTGGTTAATGGTATTAATAGTGTGGTAGGTTTTAAAGCGATAGGCGAAGACGGCAAAGGCGTGAATATCTCAGGTAGTATTGTTAACGGCAGTAATGAGGAAGTGGCGACCTTTAAATCAAACCCAAAAGGGATGGGCAGCTTCCCATTTACACCACAGGCCAGCACAACTTATAAGGCGGTGGTAAATTTACCGGGTGGTATAAAAAAAGAATATCCATTACCTGCGGTTAAACCCGGCGGAACGGTATTATCCATAAATAATTCGCAGTTAAGCGATACTTTGATAATAAAAGTAACCGCTTCGCCCGGTTTGGATACGCGTTATATATTGCTTGGGCAATCAAGGGGGCTGATCTGTGTTGCTGCGAGGGTGGTATTGGTTAATAACACCAAAATCTTAAAAGTTCCTAAAAGCGCTTTTCCTGCCGGTATAGCCCGGTTCACTTTATTAAATACAGGGTTAGCTACCTTAAATGAGCGTATATGCTATATCGATCAGAAAGATAACCTGAAAATAACTGTTACCCCCGATAAAATCAGCTACAGTCCGCAGGATAGCATTGCCCTGCAGGTAGAAGTAAAAGATATGGACGATCAGCCTGTAAAAGGATATTTTTCGATGAGCGTGGTTAACGACCTGCAATTAAATAATAACCAAAACAATTCATCCATCGCAACCAGCTTATTGCTCACTTCCGATTTAAAGGGAAATATAGAAGATCCCGAATATTATTTTACCGCCGACCATCCCGGTAGTCCCGATAGTCATCGGGAACAAGCCCTGGACGATTTGCTGTTAACACAAGGCTGGACAGGTTATAACTGGAAAGAAGTATCGCGGCCCGAAAAACAACCGGAATTTACCGCGGAGCCGGATTTTTCCATCGGCGGAAAGGTTATCAACTTGTTTGACAAACCGGTAAAGGGTGCAAAAGTAAGCCTGTTATCTACAAAGCCGCTTTACAATAACGATGTTCAGACCAATGATAAAGGAATATTTATATTTAAGAATATCCCACAAACAGATTCGGCCATTTATATGCACGCCAGGAATGAAAAGGGAAATTCATCCACTTATGAAATTGATTTGGATAAGCCGGACTGGCCCGAGTTTTCAAAAAACCAACTGCAAATGCCATGGTATGTAAACACCGATACCACACGCTTAAAAATAGCCGATACGATATTAAGAAATGCGGAGAAACTGGATAACCTGGAAGGCCTGGGCGGAAAGGTGTTAAAAACGGTAGACATTAAGGATAAGAAGATAATTCCCGGCTCGCATAATCTGAATGGACCCGGTAATGCCGACCAGGTTATTGATGAGCATGATATTGCCAAAGAGAAGAAGCCTATTACCTTGCTGGAACTACTGCAAAAACAGGTAAAGGGATTTAGAACAGTAGGGCTTGATCGCCGTGCCAGGTATTTTATTAGAACTGAACCGATATACAGCTTCATAGTTGATGGTGTTGATATTCATGCTGTCCGCATGTCTGCATATGAACTACTCAGCTATTATACCTCGGATGATGTTAAAGGCATAGAAGTAATGTCCGAATCTTTTACTTCAAGTTATGAACTTAAGTTTATCCCCCCGCCAACGGCGCCATCGTTCCCTATACCTTTTATAGAAATTACTACCCGCCAGGGTAAAGGCCCCCTGATGAAAAAACACCCCGCTGATTTGGTATATAAACCTATCCCCGCAGTTTCACCGAAAGAGTTTTATCGCCCTGCCTACCCGGTTAAAAATGCTGTGGCGGCTGCTTTTGATAACCGTACCACCATCCATTGGGAGCCCGATATTATCACCGATAAAAATGGCAAAGCAACAGTAACATTCTACGCCGCAGGCCAACCGGCAACTTATACCATTACTACCGAGGGTAGTAATATGAACGGAAATGTGGGGAGTTCTGTTCAAAAATTAACGATAAAATAGTGTAACTTATGTGTTTTAGCATTAAAAATATGAACGTAAATCTGGCTCCCCTCTTGAGAGGGGGCGCGGTGGCAAGGAGCGCAAAGGCAGGGATGTGTTTAAACGCTTTGCCAAAGGACAGAGAAATTATTTACGGATTTAATTCCCTCCTTGGGGAGTTAATGTGTGTACAATACTTTTACCCTCTTTCTCGCGCAGCGAAAGAGAAGGTGGTCGAGCGAAGCAATGACCGGGTGAGTCATCACGAAGCGACATTACCGTCAGTGCGTTGGCAGGCGTTTACTCACCCCGACTACGCTACGCTGGTCGACCCTCTCTTTCGCTGCGCGAGAAAGAGGGTGGGGGATATTTGTGTACACGGGGTAACTCCCAGGGGAGGGAATTGCGCTACCCAGGCTAATTGGATAACAAAAAGCATCCTGCTCTTTTTATTGATAGCAATTACAGGCTACAGCAACGCCCAAACCTATGATGGCTCGGTAAACAGCCTGGTTTCGGTTGCCGCAAATTACCAGGCTGCCCACCAGCCCGAAAAACTTTACCTGCAATTAGACCGCAGCAATTACAGCACTACTGATACACTTTGGTTTAAGGCTTACCTGTTTAACGCTTCATCCCTGCAGCCGTCGGCACAAAGCAATTTGGTTTATATTGAAATAAGTAACGAGGCCAACATAACGGTGGTACGCCGTTTAGTGCCTATGGCCGGCGGCATTGGTTATGGCAGCGTAGCGCTTGATACCAGGAATTTCCCCGAAGGCGGTTATACCCTGCGGGCCTATACCAACTGGATGCGCAATTTTGAAAACATGATCTTTAAAAAGGAGTTTTTTGTAAACAGCTTTAATAAATATAAATGGCTCATCCAGTTAAGCTCGGCTACTAAGGATAATAATGCGCAACTGCATTTGCAGCTTTATCAAACCAACCGGCAATTTGTAAGCAACCAGATGGTACAGTTGGGGATAAAACAAGGCGACAGGACATTAAGATGGGACAAGATTCAAACCACCACCCCGCTTGGTGCGCTCGACCTTGATATCCCCCTGCCGGACAAGCCTGATCCGCGATATGCGCTGTTGCAACAAGCCGCAACCCAGCCCGGCGGCGGCTTTGCAGGCCTGTTATCAACTAAAGAGCCGGATGCTAACGAACCGGTATATAAATTCCCGGTTATTATTAACCGGCCCGAAAAAACCGACCTCCAGTTTATGCCCGAAAGCGGTTATATGGTGGCAGGGATAAATACCCTTATCGGCTTTAAAGCCCTGAGCGAGGACGGCAAAGGCTATGATATAGCAGGAACAATAGTTAACAGCCGTAATGAACAGGTGGCCGCTTTTAAATCGAACCATAAAGGCATGGGTAGCTTTATCTTGTTGCCAGAGGCGGGGATAGTTTATAATGCAGTTATTAATTTACCCGACGGTACTAAAAAAACTTACCCGTTGCCAGTGGTAAAACCCACCGGTACGGTTTTAAGCGTGGTTAATCCTGACAAAAGCGATTCGGTTACGATAAAAATAACTGCATCGGCAAACAACAATGGCTCTTATACCTTGCTGGCCCAGTCGAGGGGATTAATTTGCTTCGCGGCAAAAGCGCGGCTGGTGAATAATGTTAAAGAATTAAAAGCGCCAAAAAGCGCTTTTGCAACAGGCCTTGTGCGGTTCACCTTGTTAAATGAAGCGATGGTAACTTTAAACGAACGCCTTATTTATATAGACCATCACGACAATTTACAGGTGAGCGTTAACCCCGATAAATCATCCTATGCCCCGCAGGATAGCATCGCGCTGCATTTGGAAGTAAAGGATAGTCAAGGCAAACCGGTAAAGGGCAGTTTTTCTATGAGCGTGGTTAACAACATGCAATTAAAATCTAATAAAGACAGTACAACTATTGCCGCTAATGTGCTGCTTACATCCGATTTAAAAGGCGATATTGAAGACCCGTTATATTATTTCGGCAATGACATTAACCGGGATAAAGCATTGGACGAATTGCTGCTTACCCAGGGCTGGACAGGATTTGACTGGAAAGATATATTCAGCCCCGAAAATAAACCTTCTTTTGAACCCGAGCCTGATTTTTCTATTAGCGGGAAAGTGATCAACTTATTCGACAAGGGCGTAAAGGATGTAAATGTAAGCCTGCTGGCAATGCGCCCGCTTTATACCGACACTGTTAAAACTGACGAAAAAGGGGTATTCACGTTAAAGCATATACCCCTGATGGATTCCACCTTTTTCCTTTCCGCAAAAAATGCAAAAGGCAAACAGGCAACCTACGAAGTGGATGTAGACAAACCCGAATGGCCTGTTTTTACAAACCATACGCTGCAAATGCCCTGGTATGTAAATACGGATGTAGCCGTATTAAAAACGGCCGACACAATTTTAAAGCGCCAAAGCGATTTTGAGAAGCTGACCGGCGTAGGCAAAATGCTGAAAGAAGTAAATATTAAGGAGAAAAAGACAGTTCACGGCTCACATAACCTGAACGGTCCCGGCAATGCCGACCAGGTACTGGATGAAAAAGATATTGAACGTGAACCTAAAATTACCCTGCTTGATCTGCTGTTTAAGCAGGTAAAGGGGTTTAAGGTTTCCCGCAGTCACGGTGTTGTTTCTTATACAATTAATGGCGGCGCTATCGTATTTATATTTGATGGTTATGATGTAAGGAATCTTATTAGGAATATGGGTTTTAGTTTTAATAATAACCCGGACTATGATTATTACCAAGACATGCTAACCTATTATACCAGCTATGATGTTAAAGGGATAGAAGTAATGTCAAAAGCTTATATGTCACAATATGTTTTGCATCATACCGAGCCGCGGTGCCGCCGATGTTTTTTCGAGTCCGTCCACCCGTATATTGAGGTTACCACGCGCCAGGGCATAGGGCCTTTCCTTAAAAAGGCGCCTGCTTCTATCCAGTATAAACCCATTCCCGTTGTTTCGGCCAAAGAATTTTACAGGCCGGTTTATAAAGTTAAAAACAGCGCTGCCGCTGCTTTTGACCAGCGCACCACTATATATTGGGAACCAAATATTATTACTGACAAGGATGGCAAAGCTACCGTAACCTTTTACGCGGCAGGCCAGCCAGCCACCTATATCATTACTACCGAGGGCAGCAATATGAATGGAAATGTGGGGAGTTCAATTCAAAAAATAACGGTAAAATAGCTATAGCTTATGAAAAGATGTATCCTGCTTTTTTTATTGCTAACAATAACCTGTTACTGCAACGCCCAGTCCAAAAGGACTCCTTCGGAGGTAATTAAAGGACGGGTTATTGACTCGGCAAGCGGCAAGCCGTTGGCTAATACAAGCGTTTATTTAAACGGCACTTATAAAGGTACAACAACGGATAGCGAAGGCAACTTTATGCTCAATTCTGCCGAAACTAATATTCCGCTGATCATTACCCATGTAGGTTATAAAACACAAACCCTAACCCATTATGCCGGTAAAAATTTAAACATCGTGTTAAAATCTAAAGCCATTGAATTAAGGGAAGTAACTATTGGCGATGATGCCATGAGCCGGGAGAAGGAAATGAAAATATTTTTAACAGAATTTATTGGCTCAACAAATAAAGATTGTGTGATCAGCAATCCGGGCGACATCTATTTTACCTGGCATAAAAAAACGCAATTGTTAACTGCCGCTGCCGACAAACCACTGATTATCTATAATAAAAAACTGGGTTATAAGGTCACCTATTTTTTATCGGCGTTCAGAAATCAACTCAATTCAACAACTTATTCAGGTAGTTATTTCTTTGCCGAAGACACCCTGGGGACACAACCCAGGGACCTAAAAAAGATATTAAAAGCCAGGGATAACGCCTATTTCGGATCGCGGATGCACTTTATCCGTTCGTTATGGGCCGACAGGCTAAAGGAAGAGGACTTTAGCCTTGATAATCAAATGCATTATAAAGATATTATAACAACGGGGCAAGGGCAAAAATTCATTTCGCTTACGCAAACAATAACCCTCAATGGCCTGGTATCGCCCATCGTGCAAACGGCGCCGTTAACCATAACGTACAAAGGCACGGTTACACAACTAAAACAAGCGGAAACCAATAAACAAACCCTCATTGCCGCTAACGGATTTTATGACCCTGATATATTATGGGGCGGCGATATGGGCGCGCAACGGGTAAGCCAGTTGCTTCCTTTTGAATTTGAACCGTCAAATTATGTTGCACCCAAAACAAAAATTATAAAAACGCCTGTCATCGCACAGAAATCAACAGATAGCGCCTTAATGCGCCTGGTAACCTTACAGGATACCTTTCAAACCCATCATTCAGCGGATAAGCTTTACCTGCAACTCAACAAAACCAATTATGGCCTGGACGATACCTTATGGTTTAAAGCATATTTATTTGATGGGTTATCGTTTCGCCCATCGGATAAAAGCAATATTGTTTATGTGGAAATAAGCGACGAAAACAATGTAATGTACATGCGCCGTATAGTTGTCATGGCTAACGGCCTGGGCACCGGTTGTATACCCTTAACCGCGCGTAATTTCCCCGAAGGGGGATACACCCTGCGGGCCTATACCAACTGGATGCGCAATTTTGATGAGAATGTTATCTATAAAAAGCAGTTTTATATCAGCGATGTCAACCCCGATAAGTGGATGATGAACTTCAGGCTGGCCGCGCAGGGTAAAAACGCGCAACTGCACCTGCAAATAGCGCAAACTGATAAAAAGCCATTAGCTAACCAATCGGTATTGATAGGCGTTAAGCAGGGTGATGTGGTGATACGCAGGGACAAACCCCAGATTACCACAGCAACCGGGGAACTGGACATGGATGTGTCTGTCCGGAATGACACCGAACCTGTATATGTTTCCTATCATAAAGGCTCGTACGAAGATATTTACGAAACGCCTTATAAATTCCCCATAATTTATAACCGGCCCGAAAAAATTGATGTACAGTTTATGCCCGAAAGCGGCTACCTTGTAGCAGGCATCAACAGCGTTGTGGGCGTTAAAGCCATTGGCGAAGATGGCAAGGGTATAAATATATCCGGCAGCATTGTAAACAATACCGATGAGGAAGTGGCGGCAATTAAAGCCACAAACAAAGGCATGGGCAGCTTCCGGTTTACCCCGCAGGCGGGCGTGAAATATAAAGCGGTAATGACATTGCCAGATGGCATAAAAAGAACTTATTCTTTTCCGGCAGTAAAAACTATCGGAACGGTGTTAACGGTAACTAATCCACAGCAAAGCGATTCGGTAACTATAAAGATCACAGCCTCACCGGGAATAACCGGCCGCTATATTTTAACAGGACAATCAAGGGGCCTGGTATGCTTTGCGGCAAGGGCGGCTTTGTCTGGTAATACCAAAACAATAAAGGCGCCCAAAGACGCTTTTGCCAGCGGAATAGTAAGATTTACTTTGTTAAATGAACAATTAACCACCTTAAACGAGCGCATCATTTATATAGACCATCACGATAATTTACAAATAAGCCTTATTACCGATACAGACAGTTATGCCCCGCAGGATAGCATAGCGCTGCAATTACAGGTAAAAGACAGCGACGGCGACCCCGTGCAGGGCAATTTTTCATTAAGCGTTATTAATGACCTGCAACTGAACCCGGCTAAAGAAACGCCGCCTACCATAGCCACCAGCCTGCTGCTGACTTCGGATTTAAAAGGAAATGTGGAAGATCCGGAATACTATTTTACAGGCGATCATCAAAAAGCATTAGACGACCTGTTGCTAACGCAAGGCTGGACCGGGTTTGACTGGAAAGACCTGTTCCTGCCCGGAAAGAAACCAAAGTTTGTTGCCGAGCCTGATATTTCCATCCGCGGTAAAGTGATCAACCTGTTTGATAAAGGCGTGAATAGCGCAACGGTAACCTTACTGTCTATACGGCCATATTATACCGACACCACAAAAACAGATGAAAAAGGAAATTTCACTTTTAAAAACTTCCCGCAAAAAGATTCCACTTTTTTAATACGGGCAAGAAATGCCAGGGGGAATACTTCCACTTACGAGATAGACATTGACAGGCCCGAATGGCCGGTATTTACCAACGAACTGCAACTGCCCTGGTATGTAAACACTGATACTACTGTTTTAAAGTTAGCCGATACCCTTTTACGCCATGAACAGGATTTGGAACAATTAGACAGCAAGGGAAAGCTATTGAAGGAAGTGGACATCAAAGCAAAAAAAATAGTAAAAGGCTCACACAACCTGAACGGGCCGGGCAGCGCCGACCAAACTATTAATGAGGAGGATATTGCAAAGGCAGGCAAGGTTACTCTGTTGCAAATGCTGCAAAAAATGGTTATCGGGTTTCATACTACTTCTATCGGATATTTTATGAATAGCACACCAATAAAATTTGTATTTGATGGCAATCCATATGTTGACGTAGAGCATCGCTTATATGATCCGTTGAATTATTTTACCAGCGATGATATTTTAGGAATAGAAGTTACAAGCGGGTACATTTCGGTTTATGAGATAAAATATGGGGGGATGCCTAACCCCAAATACATGAATGCAAAGACAGCAACTTTTCCTCCTGTATATATAGACATTACTACCCGCGCAGGAAAAGGCGCTTATAAGCGGGCAACAACACCAACTGATATTGTTTACAAACCTGTACCCGTTATTTCAAATCAGCAATTTTACGCGCCCGCCTACCCGGTAAAAAATAGTGTTACAGCTTTAAACGACCAGCGTACTACCATCCATTGGGAACCAAACATAGTCACCAATAAAGACGGCAAAGCTACACTAACCTTTTACGCGGCAGGCCAGCCTGCTACTTATACCATTACCACCGAGGGCAGTAATATGAATGGGAATGTGGGTAGTTCAGTTCAAAAGTTAACCATCAAAGCACCTCAGCCATGATTAAAAAGTGTATCCTGCTTTTTGTGTTTTGCGCCATAACCGGCTATTGCAAAGGGCAATCCAAAGAGACCCCTGTGGCGGTTTATGATGGCTTGTTAAATAGCCTGGTTTCTGTTATGGGAAAATACCAGGCTGCAAATCCGGCAGAAAAACTATACCTGCAATTTGATAAAAGCAGTTATAATTTAGATGATACGCTTTGGTTTAACGCTTATTTATTCAATGCTGTATCACTGAAGGCATCTGTTAAAAGCAAAATAGTTTATATCGAGATCAGTGATGAAAGAAACGCCCTGTTTACACGCCGGATGGTATTTCTTGACGGAGGTTTGGGTTCGGGCTATATCGCCCTGAAAAAAGATGATTTTCCCGAAGGCGCTTATACCCTGCGTGCTTATACCCAGTGGATGCGTAATTTTGATGAAAGCGTTATTTTTAAACAGCAGTTTTATATTAACGATGTTAATAAATACAAATGGCTGGTGGCTTATAACGCGAAAATCCAAAACAATAGCATGCTGCTTCATGTACAAATAGACGAATTAAACAGCGGACCGGTACGTAACCAACCGGTACAATTAGGAGTAAAACAGGGTGATGCTATTTTACGATGGGATAAGATAGAACCCACGTCGCCCTTGGGGGACCTCGACCTGGACATCTCGCCAAAAAACAGCCACGAGCCTGTTTACGCCACCCTGCAAAAAGCAGACGGTAAAGACGCTGATGTTAATGCCGCTATTTACAAATTCCCGCTTATTATAAACCGCCCTGAAAAAGCCGACCTGCAATTTATGCCCGAGAGCGGTTATTTGGTTGCGGGAATAAATACAGTTGTGGGTTTTAAGGCGATAGGCGAGGATGGCAAGGGCACGGATATAACGGGAACAATAGTTAACAGTCGTAATGAGCAGGTCACCGTTTTTAAATCGGGCTATAAAGGCATGGGCAGTTTTGCGATAGTACCCGAAGCAGGGATGGTTTACCAGGCGGTTGTTAATTTACCCGGCGAAACAAAAAAGAGCTACCCCCTACCTGTTGTAAACCTTGCCGGTACGGTTTTAAATGTTGTTAATGTGGAAAAAAGCGATTCGGTGACGATCAGGATAAGTTCAACAAACAGCGACGGGCGGTATATGCTATTGGGGCAGTCGGGAGGATTGGTATGTTACGCGGCAAGGGTGCGGCTGGTGAATAATGTTGCCATATTAAATGCGCCAAAAAGAGCTTTTGCCAGCGGAATTGTACGTTTTACCTTGTTGAATGAACAATTAATTATCCTGAATGAACGCATCATCTATATCGACCATCACGACAACCTGCGGATAAGTGTTACAGCCGATAAACCAGTTTATAACCCGCAAGATAGTATAGCCTTACATTTAGAAGTAACGGATAGTAACGGTAAACCTGTGCAGGGACATTTTTCGATGAGCGTAGTTAATAATTTGCAGTTAGACAATAACCGCGACAGCACATCCATTGTTGCTAATGTATTACTTACTTCCGACCTGAAAGGGAATATCGAAAATCCAATGTACTATTTTGGAAATGACCCCAACCGTCACCAGGCATTGGATGAACTGATGCTAACCCAGGGCTGGACAGGGTTTGACTGGAAAAATTTGTTTTTGCCCGATAAACAGCCTGCTTTTTCTGCTGAAACGACTTTGGATGTTGGCGGTAAAGTAACAGGTTTGTTGGGTAAATCAAAAGGGGTAAGCGTAAGCCTGATAGGATTGCGCCCGTTGATGGTTAAACAATCAAAATCTGACGGGCAGGGGAATTTTGAATTTAAGGATATACCAATTGTTGATTCGGCTGCTTATTTTTTACATGCCACAACCCAAAGCGGCGGAAACGGAGCTTATGCCATTGACCTTGATAAACCGGAATGGCCAGTATTTCCAAAAAACGCGCCGCAATTGCCCTGGTATGTCAACGCTAACGCTACCTTGCTTAATATTGCGGATACCATTTTAAGCAACCAGGCAAAACTGGAGCAAGTGAATGGCTCGGGTAAAATGCTGAAAGAAGTTAATATTGTAAGAAAAAAGGTTGTTAAAGGCTCACACAATTTAAACGGGCCAGGTGATGCCGACCAGGTGATTGACAGCAAAGACATTGCAAAGGCCGGAAAAATTACGTTGCTCGACCTGATAAGGCAGCAGGTAAAAGGGTTTAGAGAAGTAGGATTGGAGCGGGTTGCGCGATATTTTATAAGAACCGAACCTATTGGTGGTTTTATATTTGACGGTATCAAGGCCGTTGTTGTGCCGCCATTCACGATGTACGACCTGCTTACGCAGTTTACAACCGATGATATTAAGGGAATAGAAGTTATGTCTAATGCCTATACGTCGGGTTATGAATTGACTTTTGGCCCAATGGCCTCACTGTTCCCTGTGCCGTTTTTAGAGATTACCACCCGCGATGGCATAGGGCCTGTTTTAAGGAAAAAACATCCGGGCTTTGTGATGTACAGGCCGCCCTTATTAGTTGCGGATAAAGATTTTTATCGCCCGGCCTACCCGGTAAAAAATAGCATTACAGCCGCTAATGACCAGCGCACTACCATCCATTGGGAACCAAACATTATAACCAATAAAGACGGCAAGGCAACCATAACCTTTTACGCGGCTGGGCAGCCTGCAACTTATACCATTACTACGGAGGGAAGCAATATGAATGGAAATGTAGGGAGTTCGGTTCAAAAAATTACCATAAATTAGCAGTGGCAATGAAAAGATATATCCTGCTTTTTTTATTGATGGCAATTACCGTTTTCGGCCACGCCCAGTCCATAAGGACTCCTTCGGAGGTAATTAAGGGAAAGGTTATTGACTCGGCAAGCGGCAAGCCGGTAGCGGGTGCCAGTGTTTATCTAAACGGCACCTATCAGGGGGTTACCTCCAAAGAGGACGGCAGTTTTACTTTAAAATCGTCCGAGGTTAATATCCCGCTGATAGTTAGCCATATCGGCTATCAAACACAAAACCTGGCCAATTATGCAGGTAAAAACCTGGTTTTAAAATTAAAACCTAAACCAACCGAACTGAGGGAGGTCACTATCGGCGATAATACGATGAGCCGCGAGGAGGAAATGAGAATATTTTTAACAGAATTTATCGGCTCGCGGGGCAAAGATTGTGTAATTAGCAACCCGGATGATATTTATTTTAGTTTTCATAAAAACACACAATTGCTAACAGCCGGGGCAGACAAGCCCCTGGTTATTTATAATAAAAAATTAGGTTATAAGATCACCTACTTTTTGTCGGGTTTCAGGCATTTGCTTACCAGCAGGTTTACATTTTACCAGGGCAATTATTTTTTTGCTGAGGACACTGCCGGGACACAGCCCAAAGTGCTAAAAAAGATAATAAAGGAAAGGGACAGTGCTTATTTCGGGTCAAGGATGCACTTTATACGTTCGTTATGGGCAAACAAATTAGCGCAAAATCATTTTAGACTCTATAAAACATCGCTCTATAAAACATCGGGAACAGAACCCTTCCTGTTGGATGAGTATCTCTTTATGTTGGATACGCTTAAAGCACGGATATTAAATAATGCCCGTTCATACAGGGATATTATTGTAATCCATGATCAGAAAAAATTTCTGTCAGTTAAAGATACAATTTTGATTGTTGATCTAAACCACAAACGGCACGACCTTAAGGCTTCCTTCCTGCTGCCGGTTGCGGGAAATAAACAAGCATTAATTAACGAGAACGGCTACTATGGAGTAGATATTTTATGGAGCGGTGAAATGGCTTTGCAACGTGTAAACAAACTGCTTCCTTTTGAATTTGAGCCTTCAAATTATGTTGCACCTAAAAAGTCCACAGGTATTTTACATCGCTTGTTTTAGTGAGGACGCATTAACATCGTGAAGGGGCTGTATCAAAAGTCAACTTTATAAAAATAATGCAAAATAACATTTGGTCTCTGTGTGCTTTGCGAACCTCTTTGTGACCTTTGTGGTTAAATTAACCAAAGAGTTCACGAAGAAAATGCACAAAGAAGCACAGAGTTTTTATTGTTTAAAATATAATTTTGTTTCAGGATTTCTGTTTTTACTTTTGGTACAAACCTCTTAATCGATTATTTTTTAGTTTTTTACAACACGCAAGCGAGACGGTAAAATAGTATAGCCATGAAAAGACATGTTTTTCTTTTTTTATTGATAGCAACAGTCAGCTATTGTAGCGCCCAGGTAATTAAAGGAAAGATTATTGACTCGGCAAGCGGCAAGCCTATAGCTGGCGCTAATATTTATTTAAACGGCACCTATAAAGGCACTACATCAAATAATGAGGGCATGTTTACAATAAATTCTGCCGAAACCAATATTCCACTGATGGTTTCTTGTATTGGTTATGAAGCGCAACCGGTTTTTGACTATGCCGGCAAGGATTTGGTCATCGCGCTAAAGCCCAAATCAATCATATTAAGGGAGGTGACAGTAGGCGCCGACGCGCTGAGCCGCGAGGCTGAAATGAAGATATTTTTAACAGAGTTTATTGGTTCTGCAAATAAAGACTGCATTATCGGCAACCCGGATGATATTTATTTTACTTATCGCAAATCATCACAACTACTCACAGCCAATGCGGATAAGCCATTAATTATCTATAATAAAAGACTGGGTTATAAGATCACTTATTTTCTCGGAGGCTTCACTAACCAGGTTGACGCGACAACCTATAACGGTGATTTTTTCTTTGCAGAGGATACCGCAGGGCTACAACCTAAGCAATTAAAAAAGATATTAAAAGCAAGGGATGAGGCCTATTTTGGGTCGCAGATGCACTTTATCCGTGCGTTATGGGCCGATAAACTAAAGCAGGAAGGCTTTGAACTGGGCGATCATAAGAGTTACCAGGATATCATAAAAACCCGGATGGGCCAAAAATTTATTTCACTTACGGTAACGCTCGGGCAAGGCCAGAGATCGCTTGCCCTTGTTGCCCCTTTAAACATCACCTACAAAGGCCGCTCCTCGTTCCTGAAACAAACCGCAACTAACCAGGAAACCCTTATAGCCGCCAACGGATTTTATGACAACGATATACTATGGGGCGGCGAGATGGGCGGGCAGCGGATAAATCAAATGCTCCCGTTTGAGTTTCAGCCGTCAAATTAGCACTATATCAAAGAATCCGGCGGTATTTTACATCACCTGTTTTAGTGAAGGCGACGACATCTTAACCCGGCAAAACTTACGAAGATTTTAATTTGCTTTTCCAAAATAATCCTGTAAATTGAGCCAACCTAAATTAAACTAATGAAAAAATCATTCGCTCCGCTTATCCTGCTTATTCTTAGCATAGCCTGTTCATACGGGCAAGGTATCAAATATGAAAAAACCCTTGGCGCTGCTTTAGCCTTATCCGCAAAAAATAGTAAACCTGTATTTGTACTGATCACTATGCCTCCTCCGGCTAATCTTGGGCGCACTATAAATTTTGCAAATGGTTTTGACCAACAGGACGTCGTTGACTTTTATAATAAAAAGTTTAATTGCTATACCGTTTTAAGAGAAGATACAGTTGGGGCCAAACTTGTAAAAGAGTTTCACTTAACGACTTTCCCTGCCTATTTATTCATGGATGCCAAAGGGCAAATATTGTTCAAAGCAGGGGCGCCCGCACTTATGGCACGAAATTACATAGATGTGGCCAACCGCGCACTGACCACAGCATCTTCCGGTAAAACACTAAGTTATTATGAACAACTGGACAAAGGTGGTAATATCACCGGCGATCAGCTAAAAGAGTATATCACGCTGCGCGAAGACCTGGAAATGTACGACAATGCAAAGCTGGCAGACGAGTATGTTAATTTTTTAATGGTTAGATCATTTGACGATTATAACACGGTATTGTTTCTTTACAAAGCGGGCCCTTTTGCCTTTGGAAGAACCTATGGTTTATTGGTAAACGCTAATAAAAAAATGAGCGACAGTGTTTTTAAACGGGAGCCGGCTACAGTAAGGGCAGACATCAATAATAGAATGATTGTAAATACACGCAATGAGGCTATAAAAACCAAAAACCCAACTATGGCATCCTACGCCGCCCAGATAGCAAGTTCATCGTGGGGCAAAAATTACCGCGAAGCAAGCAAAGCGTCCATGGTAAATATGATGACTTATTATAGGGGTATAAACGATACGCTCCGCTATTTCCAGCAGGCCGTTTCATACTATGACAATTATTTTATGAATATAAGCGCCGATTCGGCCAAAAAGATGCAGCAAAAAATATTGGAAGATTCGTTTACACGTTCCACCGCTAAATATGACGATATTATGGCCAATACACCGGGTAATATGGCCAATGTTACAAGGACGCTTGTAGGTGTGCACGTAACGCCCGGCACGCAGGAAAACCTGGATGTGGCCAATAAACTAAACGGCGGGGCATACGATTTTTATACACTGGGCACACATAATACAGCCTACCTGCTTAAAGCACTTGTATGGTGCCGCAGGGCCATTGAACTGCAATCCAATAACCCCGGTTACTACGATACAATGGCGCATATCATGTACCGTTTGAACTTTTATGAGGAGGCTGTCCTTAATCAAAATAAAGCAATTGAGCTGGCCACAAATGAGTCAAAAACTGAGCAGGACCATTTAAAAGATGAGCTTGCAAAAATGCGGGCCCGTCAATTGTAAAACTTGATTTTATAACCCCGTCAGACTTAGTTTGTAAAACTTCGATTTCTATATTAAGTTTTTGTTAACTACCCGTTTATCAATAAGCAATCAGTATTTTTGATTGGCTCAATTATTTATCATGAAACGGAAATTACTTTTTATTGCAGCAGCAATTTTGATTGCCTGCCATTTACAAGCGCAAATACCAGGCAAAATGCAGCAAACCGGGCAGGTATTATTACCAAACGGCTGGAAATTAAGTCCTGCAGGGACATCCCTGCAATTAGGCGACTTGCCATTAAATATACAATTATCTTCATCAGGAAAACTTTTGGCTGTTACCAATAATGGCGAAAGCACACAATCTATCCAATTGATAGACCCTGTAAATGATAAACTGCTGGATGAAAAAGTGGTGGGCAAATTGTGGTATGGCCTGGCGTTTAGCCATGATGAGAAAAAACTATACACATCGGGCGGTAATGATAACTGGATACTGGCGTTTAATATCAGCGACAATAAGATCGGCAAAGCCGATACGATTAAACTCGCGCCGCGCCCATGGCCACGGGGCAAAGTTTGTGCTACCGGCATTGCCGTAAATAAAAGCAATACCGTTTTATATACTGTCACCAAGGAAGACAGCTCGTTTTATGTCATTGACCCAAATACACGTAAGATCACCTCGAAAGTAAAATTAGCTGCCGAAGCCTATAGCTGTATCCTTTCGCCTGATGAAAAGACTTTATATATATCCATCTGGGGCGGCGAACAGGTGGCCTGTTATAATACCCTTACCGGGGCTATCAGCAGCATCAAAGTGGGTAGCCACCCAAATGAGTTATTGCTAAATAAAAAAGGCACGTATTTATTTGTGGCTAATGCCAATGATAATTCTGTATCTGTAATTAATACTGCAACAAATAAAACGGTCGAGGTTTTTTCTACCACGCTTTATCCAACCAAATTAACAGGTTCAACTACCAACGGTTTAGCGCTTTCGGCAGATGAAAAAACGCTTTACATAGCCAATGCCGATAACAACTGTTTGGCCGTTTTTGATGTAAGCAAGCCCGGAAGCAGTCAAAGCCGTGGGTTTATACCTGTAGGCTGGTATCCTACCAATGTTAAAACATTAGGCAATAAAATATTGGTAGCCAATGGTAAGGGCTTTACCTCGATGGCTAACCCGCAGGGCCCGCAGCCGGTTAAAAAGGCGGATAACAGCGGTTACCAATCGGGTGCTGTTAATAGTAAGGAGCAATATATAGGCGGTTTATTTATGGGCACACTTTCTATAATTGCAACTCCAACCGCCGACCAGCTTAAAGCCTATACCAAACAGGTTTATGCCAATACGCCTTTTAATGATGTGATAGAAAAAATGGCGCCTGGAGTGGCCGGTAACCCTATCCCGCGAAGTAAGGCAGAGAAATCACCCATTAAATATGTGTTTTATATAATTAAGGAAAACCGCACTTATGACCAGGTTTTGGGCGATATGCCCAAAGGCAATGGCGATACCTCGCTTTGTATTTTTGGCAATAAGGTTACCCCCAACGAACATGCCATAGCCAATGAGTTTGCCCTGCTGGATAACTTTTATGTAGATGCCGAAGTGAGCGCCGATGGCCATAACTGGAGCATGGCTGCTTACGCTACCGACTTTATTGAAAAAACATGGCCCACCAGCTATGGTGGTCGCGGCGGCAACTATGATTCGGAAGCCGAGCGCGAGATTGGCAATCCGAAAGATGGTTATATATGGGATTATTGCAAACGCGCTGGTGTAACCTACCGTACCTATGGCGAATTTGCCGCTGATGGCAAGGCCAATATTAAATCGTTGCAGGGGCATCTTTGCCCGCAATCGCCGGGGTTTGATTTGAATATTACGGATGTTAAGCGCGAAGAAATATGGGCGCGTGATTTTGACTCGTTGCTGCGGATAAACCAGGTGCCGCAGTTTAATTCCGTCCGCATGGGTAACGATCATACCAGCGGGCAAAGAAAAGGCGCTATATCGCCAATAGCAGCAGTTGCTGATAACGACCAGGGTGTAGGCCTGCTGATAGATCATCTTTCAAAAAGTCCTATCTGGAAAGAATCAGTTGTGTTTGTACTGGAAGATGACGCCCAAAACGGGCCTGATCATATCGATGCGCACCGGTCGCCGGTATATGTTGCCGGGCCATATGTAAAACGTAATGCGGCTATACATGGCATGTACTCCACATCAGGCGTATTGCGTACGATGGAATTAATATTGGGCCTGCCGCCGATGAGCCAGTATGATGCAGCCGCCGTGCCTTTGTTTGATTGTTTTACAAGTACGCCAAATTTCACGCCTTATGTAGTAAAACCGCCAATGGTTGATATACACCAGCGCAATGTAGCGGTAAATGAAAGCAGCAAACGGTCGTCGTTATTTAATTTTGCTGTTGAAGATAAAGTCCCTGACCTGGAGTTGAACGATGTGATATGGAAATATGTAAAAGGTGAAGATGCTGTAATGCCCGCCCCTAAACGCAGCGCGTTTGTAATACTGGAAAAGAAGAAAAAGGATGATGATGATTGAGGGGTTGATTGGGTGAATGGTTGATTAAGTTAAGTGGTTAATTGAGTTATAAATGTAAATTGCAACTGATTATGTGAGATCAGACAAAAACCACTTCATTAAATAATTGTTAACTTAATCAACCAAATCCAACTTAATAAACCCAATCAACCAACAATGACAATTATTGAGAACGACTTTTACAAAATAGCCATTCGCGCACAGGGCGCCGAGCTTACTTCGTTTTACGACAAAACCACAGGTACCGAACGTTTATGGCAGGCTGATGCCAATGTATGGCCCTGGCACGCCCCTAATTTGTTCCCGATAGTTGGTGCGCTTAATCATGGGCAATTATTGGTTGATGGCAAAAGCTACCCGATGGAGCGGCATGGCTTTAACCGCCAACGCGAATTGCTTTTATTGTCGTCTGATGCACAATCGGCAAAATTCTCGTTGCCTTATTGCGAAAAGACATTAGCCATTTATCCCTATAAATTTGATTTCCAGGTTCATTATGATCTGATAGATGCCGCCCTGCGGGTAACCTACAAAGTGATCAACCTGGATAAAAAGGATATTTACTTTTCTGTTGGCGGGCACCCCGGTTTTAATGTTCCGTTCAACAAAGGCGAACAATACGAAGATTATTACCTGGAGTTTGAGACCGAAGAAAAGCTGCATACGCATTTGCTATCGCCCGATGGCGTATTTACCGGTGAGACCAAATTAGTGCCCATGAAAGGCAATAAACTACCGCTTACCCGCGACCTGTTTGTTAATGACGCGCTGGTATTTAAAAATATGCAATCGCGCATGGTTACTATAAAAAGCACTAAACACGACCAATCACTTTCTGTCGAATTTCCGCACTTTAACTATGTAGGTATCTGGGCCAAAACAGGCGCTGATTTTGTATGTATTGAGCCCTGGCTGGGATGTGCAGACACCGCGGGCAGGGAAGTTGACATCAGTCAAAAAGAGGGTGTGCAAAAGCTAAAAATGGGCCACGTTTTTGAGGCGGCGTTTTTTATAAGTTTGTAGTTTGCCTGTCCGACGAGGTTGTATCAAAAATAAAAGAGAAACACTGAAACAAAATTATATTTTGAACAATAAAAGCTCTGTGCTTCTTTGTGCATTTTCTTCGTGAACTCTGTGGTTAAATTAACCACAAAGGTCGCAAAGAGGTTCGCAAAGGGCACAGAGACCAAATGTTATTTTGCATGGTTTTATAAAGTTGACTTTGATACAGCTCCGTTTAGTTAATCCGTATCTAACGTAAACGATGGTTCCGAAGCATCCGATGCCTGTTGCAGGCGGTCTGCATCTGTCGATCCGTCATCCTCTATAGGTTCGTTTTCTTCATCCAGGCCGTTAGAGTGGATATCCTGCTGGCTTTGCTGATCGTCAGCATCTGAGTTTTCAGCGTCATCAAAGGGGATTTTGTTGTCAGGAGTTATCATGGGATTATTGTTTAATGTGTTAACACCATCAAACTTACGAAGTTTAACTCGAAAGTGACTTTTTTTCAATGGCCTCGTTGAGGGCTTTGCTGTTTCAAAACTTCGTAAGTTTTTTCGGGACGCTAAATATCAAGCCTTATAGTAGTAACTGCGCCAAGCCCTACACCATTGCTTTGTATTTTGAACGAGCCGCCATGGCTTTCAACAATGGTTTTACAATTGTATAACCCTAAGCCGGTGCCGGTTTTTTTGGTGGTAAACCCGCGTTCAAAAAAGCGGCTGCCAATTTCGGGTGTAAACCCTATGCCGTTATCTATTACGGTTAGTTCTATCGCGTTATCATCGGCGTCTATAGCGATACTTATTTTCTTTTCCGCAGCATCCATATTTATGGCTTCGATGCTGTTTTTCAATACATTTAATATCACCTGCATCAGTTTGGTATGATCGCCTTTGATGATATACGGCCCATGCGGAATATCAACCCTTAGCTGTATCCCTTTTTTATCAAATGAAGCATATAACATCGACCGGCAATTATCAACCAGGTTTGCCAGGTTAACGGGTTTGCGTTCATGCGCGCCGCTATGCCCTTTAACAAACTGCCGCTGAATATTTAATATCTCCTGGATATGGGCAATAATATTCATCAGCTCTTTAATAGCGGCAGTTATTTCCTCCTGGTTATCTGTTTGTGTTTTTGAAATGCCTTCGGTTATGGTTACCAGCGCCCCGGCTTTATCTTCGCCAATTACACCGGCTATTTTAGCTTGCTGCCCTTTTAAAAATTGGGCTAAGCTTTTAACCGTGTCCAGGTTATTCAACTCCATTGCCCGGTTTATGCGGTTCAGGTATGCACCAAAGCCCACCAGCGCGTTGCCAATATCATGTAAAACTTCTGATGCTATTTCAAATTTACCCTGGGCTATGGCTTTTTCAAGTTCCTGCTCTTTTTGCTGGGTGAGTTGCTCGTTTAATGCCCTTAATTCTTCTGATTGCTCAAGCAGGTCGTGGTTTAGTATGTTTAATGTTTCTTCTGATTTTTTGCGTTCGGTAATATTATGCCCTATACCCAGCAGGCGGACCACTTTGCCGTTCTCATCAAGCACCGGTATTTTTGAAGTTACTATCCAGCGTTTAGCGCCGTCTGCTTCAATAAAAAATTCCTCCTTATCCAGGATTGAAGTGCCTTCTTTTAACACGCTCATATCATCCTCATACCCGCGCAAGCCTATTTCGTTTGGAAACAACTCAATATCGGTTTTGCCAATAACCTCTGCTTCCAGTTTAGCCCCTAAACTTTTAACATCGGCACGGTTGGCAATAATTTTGCGGCCCGCATCGTCCTTAACATAAATAATATCAGGCAGGCTGTCAATTAAGGTGCGGAGTAGTATGCGCTCCTGCTGTATGATGTCTTCAGCTTCTTTATGCTGGGTGATATCCACATGGGTCCCTATAATAGTTCGCGTTGAATTTTCTCCCTCAAGCACATTTCCCCTTGCCCATATCCAGCGCCAGCTACCGTCGGCATGGCCCATCCTGAAATGACTATCATATATCCCATGCGGGTTTTTAACATAGGCGTTAAACCGTTCTATCGCGGCCTGTTTATCTTCGGGATGAAGCAGGTTGAGCCAAACGTTTTGTATGGTATTATTATCGCCTGCCGAATTATTATCATTTATATCCCGGCCAAGCATCGAAAAATAAATATCATTAAACGATACCAGCTCCGTTTCCGGGAAATACTCCCATGCGCCGATATTTGAAGCTTTGATAAGCGCCCGGTATTTTTCAAGGTCGTTATGTACATCTTCTGATCGTTCGCCGGTTGGGCCTTTGCGCGTTGATATAGCTGCTTGTTCTTTCATTCTGTTATAATGGCAGGGTTACTGTAAAAACAGCGCCATTGTTATTGGTTACCGTAATTTTTCCGCCGTGGGCCACAATATATTGTTTAGCAATGGCTAACCCCAGGCCGGTGCCTTTAGTTTTATTTTTGGTTACAAACGGCTCAAATAAAGTGGTGATAATTTCGGGCGCTATACCGGGGCCATTATCAGCGATGGTCAAAATAACCTGGTGCTCGCTTATGGCTGCCGAAATATTTATGGTCGCGTTGGGCACATGATTATCCCGAAGCGCCTCAACGGCATTGTTTACCAGGTTAACAATAGTGCGGCGCAGCTTGCTTTCATCGCCGGGTACAACCAGGTTTTCAGATATATTTTTGATGATATTTATAGCCGCCCGACCTTCGCTTCCTTCCGCCTGGGTAATAGCTTCATCTGCTATCTTATTTAAATTTACAGGCAACTTACTTACTGGTGTATGGTTAATAAAGTCGAGAAAATCATCAAATATCTCAGAAGCCTGCTCGGCCGACTGGTCTATCAGATCAACCAGGTTGCTTCCGTTGCCTTCCTCGCGCATCAGGGTGGTTATTAATTGGATATTTTTTATCGGCGACCGCAGATCGTGCATAACCATGCCGATAACCTGGCCAACTGCCGATAATTTTTCATTCTGGATAAGCTTTTCATTTAATTCGGCATTACGGATAGCTTGTGCAGCGTTTTGCACAAACAATTTAAGCAAGTACATCTTTTCGGTCTTCAGCTTCTCCTGCTTTTTCAATACCGCGAAAACCGAATAGTCATCCATGCGCGCCATTACCAGTTCATCTATTTGTATCACTTCATCCTTCTCAAGTTTTATATCTTTTACCCGTAATACCAACTCATCAAGGTTTATCTTTTCTTCAAGTGCGCCGATTGAAAGTATTTTTTCATAGGCAAACTCATTGTCCAGCTTGCCTATCAGCGCCATATCTGTCTCTAATGAATTGGCCAACTGCTCTAATATATTCTGCAATAATGATTTAAGCTGGTTTTTGCTCAAGCCGATGGATGAGATCGACTCCATCAGCTTCTCCAGGTTGCGCAATTTATTATAATCCGTTACGGCTTTGGTGGCTAACTGGATAACTTCTTCGGGCGCGTAGGGCTTGCAATGGTACCCCACATTTTGCCCGGCCTGCTCAACTATTTCGTCAATCGAGCGGTCGCTATAGGCGGTAATAAAAATGATCTCAGCCTTAATATCGTATTTTCGTATTTCGATGGCAGTTTCAAGGCCGCTCCAGCCGGGCATACGCATGTCTAAAAATATTACCGCGTAAGGCTGCCCTTTTTCTAAAGCTTCCCTTACCCGTTTTAATCCCTCCATACCGTTGGCTGCTTTGTGTACAGTAAAAACCGGGATATTACGGGCACGTGGCGCAAGCAGGGGTTTTGGCCCGTCAAATAAAATATTGGCCGCGTTGCTTATATTATCCTGCTCTTCAGTTTGACCGCGCGGTACGAGGATATCTTCAATATTATCCCGCACCATTTCTTCGTCGTCAATAACCAATACAGCGGTATTTGCTTCATTCATCATACAAAAATTCAGAAAAAATTATAACTGGTTGTGTGCCCAATATAAGAAATTGCCTGAATTGGCGGGCGCTCCAATAGCAGGTTTTACGCAATATATTATAATAAGTTATAAATATGATGCAATAGTAAATATTTCAAGTAACTTTTATTTATAAAATATTGACTATTAATGTTTTTATAGCTTAAAGTCGTGAGTTTTATCTTAAATATTTTTATACTTCTTTTTATAAAAAAACGGCCACTCAAAATTACCGCACAATAGCAATCCAACCGCTTAGTGCAGGGCTTTTATCCCCAAGATTAATTAGATAATAATAAGTTCCCATAGGCAACAGGCTACCCTTATAAGTACCGTCCCAGGGCTTACTATATCCTTTCGACTGGAAGATCTGTGTGCCATATCGTGTAAAAATGGTCACCAGGCAATTAGGGTAATTCACCAGGTCGGGAATAAGCCAAAGGTCATTTATGCCATCGCCATTGGGCGTAAACGTATTGGTTAAAGTAACCGCAGGCGGCGCGATAATATCTGCAACAACCGTATTGCTGGTAAGCGTCGGGATGCAGCCGTGGTTAATTATCAGTATACACGTAACCTGGTCGCCGTTATTTAATGTGCCCGTGGTAAAAACCGTATTGTCGGGACCGGCATTTATACCGTTTACCTGCCATTGATAAGCCAGACCTATACCGGCATTTGACGAAACGGCGGTAAAGGTTATAGGTACACCGGGATACTGGCCGTTATTTGATGAACTTATGGTGATGGATGGCGCGGGATTGGCCGGCGAAATAATACTGGTGGTGATGGCATTTGATTGCACTACAGCGCTGGTAAGGCAGGGACTGCTATTGTTGATAAGGATGCAGGTTACCTGGTCGGTGTTATTGGAACTGACGTAATTAATTTGAGAAGTGCCTGTACCGTATGTAGTTCCGTTTACCTGCCATTGGTAGGTAGGATTTGTACCCGCATTAGTAACTGTTGCTGAATAGGTAACATTTGTTCCCGGGCAAACCGGCGCCGTCGCTGATGAAGTAATAGTTATTGAAGGTGTGATATAAGGTGTTACAATAATTCCCGAAATACTGTTGGATGTCCCGGCCTGCCCACAATGGGCAGTATTGGTGACGATACAATTAACAACATCTGTAGAAGCCAGGATAGTGCTGGTATAGGTTGCATTAGTGGAAACATTGACACCATTAACCTGCCATTGATAGATTAAATTGGCCGTTCCCGGTATATTGCTTACAGTTGCGGTAAACATAACCGGCATACCCGCGCAAACCGACGTAGTGCTGGCCGCGATGGTAACAGCAGGTGTTGCCGGCAAACCAACCGTTAAAACTTGCGACACCGGATTAGCCGGGTTAAATAATGTATTACCTGCCTGCGAAATGGTTATCGTTGTACTGCCTGCCCCTACAATATGAATTAAACCCGTTGCTGAAATGGTAGCAACCCCCAGATTGCTGCTGGCGTATGTTAGCGGTATGGTGCTGTTTGAACTGGTTGCCCCCGCCGGAAAATCAGCATCGCAAGTAGCTTTGGCAGCAATTGCCGGGAAGGTTATTACCTGGTTTTCGGTAACTATCATTTGCTGACTAACAGGGGTCGCTGCGCTATAATTGGCATCGCCGGCCTGCGAGGCTGTGATAGTGGTTGTACCCGGCCCCACCAATTGTATTAACCCGCCTGCGGTAATGATGGCAACCGCGGTATTGCTGCTGGTATAAGTAATTGGCATTTCATTATTATTGCTGGTTGCACCCGGGGTCAGGATATCAGACCCGGTATTAGTAGGTATTTGTGGAAACGTGATGACGGATTGAATTAACGTTGAGGCCAGCACCTGGATATTTACAACCGTTGTGCTGTTACCACTGCCATTGTAGGCTGTAATCGTATAATTTGCTGAAGGCGAAACAGCGGTTGGCGTACCACTGATGATGCCGGTTGTAGGATCAAAAGACAGGCCTGTAGGCAATGGTTTATCAATATAATATCCGCTGGTAACAACTTTGCTGATGATATTAAAATAAACCTGTGCAATATATAAATTCCCTGAACTGTCAAAACCAGCCCCATCAGGCCCCGAAAAACTGCCGGTAATACTTGGAAGTGTAGTAACCAAACCAGCAGGTGATACTACACGTATTTGGTTACCATTAAAATCTGATACAAATAAATAGCCCGAATTGTTAATTGTAATGCCAATAGGTCTGTTAAAGCTTGCTGCCAAACCCAATCCATCAACCGAAGTAGCAGTTCCGTTACCTGCAATGGTGGTTACAACTCCTGCGGTAGTAATTTTTCTTATTGCATTGCCTGTATAATCAACTACGTAAATATTTCCTGTTGCATCTACCGTCAAATCCTGTGGGGTGTTAAAACTTGCTGCTGCCCCTGTTCCATCAACAGATCCTAATGTTCCGCTGCCGGCAAAAGTAGTAACCAAACCGGCCGGGGTAATTTTTCTTATAACATAGTTGCCTTTATCCGCCACATATACATTTCCTGTTCCGTCAACTGCAACACCGGTTGGTCCGTTAAAGCTGGCAGCCGTACCTATACCGTCGCTTGCTCCGGGCAGAATACTTCCGGCTAATGTCGATACCACTCCGGCGGAAGATATCTTCCTGATCATATTGTTCCCCAAATCAGCAATATAAATATTACCTGCGCCATCAATTGCAATACTTGTAGGTTCAAAAAAGGTTGCGGTAGCCGCTGCCCCATTAGCAGAACCCTGTGACCCGTTCCCCGCATATGTGCTGACTAAACCTGTGGGGGTGATTTTTCTTATTAAGATATTGCTATAATCGGCAACATATATATTCCCAACTACATCACATGCTGCTGCCTGGGGGTAATTAAAACTTGCAGCCGTACCGACGCCATTTATGGCGGCAAAGGTGCTGTTGCCTGCAAATGTTGAAACAGCTCCAAAGGTAGTTGGCACAACACCTCCTGAATTTATAGGCGATAATGCCGTAATAACCGTATTAACCGTATAAGTTTGCGGAGTTGTATAACTTATATTAGGCGCCTGCGAATAAACTTTAGGACCATATGCAATAATAACTACGGCACATAACCATGCCCAGTAATGCTTGATTACAATTAGCTTATTTATGCTGACAGACCGAAAGTTTAACATATTGGTTGGATGCAACCAAAAATAATTTTTTTATTGGATATTCCGGTTTAAAAAAATGGGGAACGCAATCGTTTCCGTAAATATTTAATCTTTTAACAGCCCGATATTTATATTAAGTTCTTAATATCGTATAACCAATTACATCGCTTAGCATGAATACACGCCGCACTTTTTTGAAGCAGGCAGGCTTCGGGCTTATTGCCTCTGCCCCGGTTACCGCTCTGGCTGCAAGCTTAAAATCAGGCAAGCCTTTTTTGGGTGCGCGGTCGGTTGTTATTGCTGAACCGTTAAAGCTTAACGTGCGCGATTTTGGCGCTAAAGGCGATGGGCAAACAAAAGACACAGCCGCCTTACAACAAACTATCGACCGGTGCAGCATATTAGGCGGCGGCGAAGTGATCGTGCCGATGGGTAATTATCTTACAGGGGCAATAGCTTTGCGGTCGAACGTTACTTTGCGTTTAGAGCAGGGCGCGGTTATTATGGGTTCGCCCGATTTGAAAGATTACCCGGTAACCCAGGTGCGCTGGGAGGGCAAATGGATACAAGGTTATACCGGTTTAATATATGCCATAAGTGCGCGTAATATCGGCATCAAAGGGCCGGGTAAAATTGTAGGCAACAGCGCCCTGGGCGGGCGGCCATCCGCTGATAATCCGCTGCGCCGCCCCGCGCTGATAGAGCCTATTGATTGTACGGATATTGTATTTGACGGCTTCTTTACCGAATATCATTTGATGTGGTCTGTCCATCTAACTTATTGCGAGCACGTCACCATCAAAAACCTGAACATCCGCAGCACTGGGGGCAACGGCGATGGCATTGATGTGGATTCATGTAAGCATGTGCTGATAGACGGCTGCGATATTGCAACCGGCGATGATTGTATTTCGCTTAAATCGGGTCGCGGCATGGAGGGGTACAAACTGTTGCGCACTACCGAGGATGTGCATATTACCAATTGCACTTTTGCCGATTCTATCTTCGCGTGCATTGGTATCGGCAGCGAAACATCGGGCGGCATAAGGAATGTGCTGATAGATAATTGCAAATTTACACAGGCCAAAACATTTGCCCTTTATATCAAAAGCAGGGTCGGCCGCGGCGCGTTTATTGAAGATATTACCGCCAATAACCTCGAAGTTTCCGGCATGGGCGGCGGCTTTTTACGGTTTAACCTAAGTGGCAGCGGGTTACAAGACCAGGTGCCTGTCCCCGGCGATGAAGGTATACCCACCACTAAAAATTTCAAATTCACTAATATTAAAGTTACGGATGTGCCCGAACTGATCGACGGCACCGGGGTACATCCCAACAAACCGCTGGATGGTTTTACATTGAACAATATTACCGGTACCTGCGCGAAGGGTATATCGCTGGTCAACGTTAAAAACGCGGACGTTAGCCAAATAAAAGTAACAGGCTATACCGGCCAGTTGCTCAATACGTATAACGTTAAAGGCAAGGGACTTGAGGGAGCGGCGGCATTACCCGCCCCAAAATCTCCCGACCCGGTACCGGCAGGTGAACCTTATCAATTACATTAGGGTTGTAGCATGGTTTTCAGGACGGGTCAGAGGGTTAACATAACATAACTTAACCTAATTTAAGGTTAACATTTTATAAGTATTTAATAATCAATTAATTATATCAATAATAGCAAAAATTTGGGTTAACATTGTTAACCCTGTATTTCCAAGTCGCCCCATTAAAAACAGAACGTTAATTTATAAGTGACATTAATATTTAAATTCATTTGTTATGAAAAGCAATATTTTAAAAGGAATTATATGTACTGCGATTTGCGCTACGACAGGCAACGTGGTGTATAGCCAAAACGCGCCGGTAAAACCGGCCGCCGCTGTTGTAGCCGGTATCCCGGTAAATTATGACGAAGCTAAAGTTGGCACTTATACCCTGCCCGATGTCTTAATGCTTAAAAACGGCAAAAAGGTCACCGATAAGCAAACCTGGCTCAGCCAGCGCCGCCCCGAAATAGTAAAGCTGTTTGAAGAATACCAGTTTGGCGAAATGCCGCCCAAACCCGCCGCGCTAAGCTTTAACATATTTGATAAAGGCACACCCGTATTTAACGGCGAGGTTATCCGCAAACAGGTTACAGTTTATTTTACTAAGGATACATCTGCCCATAAAATGGATATCCTGCTATATCTTCCGGCAAAAGCTACCAAACCCGTGCCGTTGATCCTGATGTTGTCCTTCTCGCCAAATTCAAGTATGGCAGTGGATGATCCGGGTGTAAAGCAGGGTGTGAGTTGGGATAAGAACGGCAAAAAGTCGCCCGCGCCAAAAACGGGGTTGGGCAGGTTAGGGAAAGATGATATTGAAAGGTTTACAGCCAACGGCTTTGCTGTCGCGACGATCTATTATGGCGATATTGAGCCCGATTTTAAACTGGGCTACCAGGTTGGCATCAGGGGGTATTATTTAAAGCCCGGCCAGCAAGTACCCGCCGATAATGAATGGGGCGCTATATCCGCCTGGGCATGGGGACTGAGCCGCGCTATGGATTATTTGGAAACCGATAAACAAATTAATACCAAACGCGTAGCATTGCAGGGCGTTTCGCGCCTGGCCAAAACCGTATTATGGGCTGGCGCACACGATACCCGTTTTAAAATGGTGATCGAAAGTTGTGCCGGCGAGGGTGGTGGGGCCTTAAGTCGCCGCAACTATGGCGAAAACATTGCGCATATGACGGATACAAGCCGTTACTATTACCAGTTTGCCCCCAACTGGCATAAATATGCCAATGATTTCAACGCCTCCCTGGTCGACGCGCATATGCTGGTTGCTTTGATGGCCCCGCGCTACCTGCTAATGCAAACCGGGACCACCGATCTATGGTCTGATCCGCACGGCGAGTTTTTAGCTGCCGTAGCCGCGCAACCGGTTTATAACCTGTTTGGCCTGCAAGGCCCCGGCACAGCTAACTGGCCTGATGGGGGAGATGCCTCATTGGCTTACAACCCGCTTGGTTATTATATGCATGTTGGCGGGCATGGAAATATACCGTCCGATTGGGATATTTATTTGAATTATGTGAAGAAGTATTTATAGGATAATAAAATTCCATAAAGCTTATTCCTAAATTCACATTAAATAATATTCTTCGCTTAATAGTCAGCCTTTCTGCTGGCAATAAAAAATTATTGCACTCATCATCAATTACTTAATAAAAATACTAATCGATTAGTTGTAATACTAATTGATTAGTATTTACTTTGTTTCAAAATGGGACACCGATAAGAAATGAATTTTACTTTTTAGCAAACTGAATTATTTAATAAGCAAAAAGTGTTAAATAAAACTAATCAGATAGTTAAATAATGTTAAAGGTTTAAATTGGGTGTAACCTCTTAAATTTTTCTTTGTCTTTTTGCTAAAAATTGTATGAAAAAATTGCTACTCCTATTTTCCGGCTGCTGTTTTGCACTAATGGTAAGAGGCCAAAATGTTCAGCAAAATATAACAGTTAAGGGAACTGTTATAGATTCGGCAACCAGCGCAGCAATGCCTTATGTTACTGTTTCCCTGCAAAACGCAAAAACAAAACAACCGGTAAAAGCCATTTTATCAAAAGAAAACGGGAGCTTTGAATTAACCGCACCCTTAAACAATAGCTATCAATTAACTGTAACTTTTGTTGGGTATAAACCTAATATCATACCTATAACCGGCACTGGGGGAGTGGTCGATCTGGGTAAAATTATTCTTACACCCTCAAGTACAAAACTAAATGAGGTTTCTATAACAGCGGCAAAGCCATTGATGAAACAGGAAGTTGACCGCATTAGCTATGATGTACAGGCCGACCCTGAAAGCCCGGCGCTAACCGCGCTTGATATGATGCGTAAGGTGCCGCTTTTAGCGGTGGATGCTTCTGATAATATACTGCTAAAAGGGAGCGGGAATTATAAAATACTCATCAACGGGAAGGAGTCGGCATTGATGGCTAAAGATCCGTCGGACATATTAAAGGCGATGCCCGCCACCAATATTGAACGAATAGAAGTGATCACCACGCCCCCTGCCAAATATGACGCGGAGGGACTTAGCGGCATCATCAACATCATCACCAAAAGAAACCTTTCGCAAGGCTATAACCTGGGCCTTAACGGGCGTATTAACAGCGTATTCGGGCCCGCCATTAATTTAAATGGCACCTATAAACAAGGTAAATTCGGGTTGAACGCTTTTATAGGTGTTGGAGAGCAGCGTCAGCCGGAACTCGGCAATGGCAGTACGCAAACTTTCTTTCAGCAACAATCCGTATTAACGCAAAACGGCACCAATACTTCTACCGGAAATTTCCATTACGGTGATGTGGAAATTAGTTATGAAATAGATACCCTCAACCTGGTTACCGCCTCGGTTGATCTGTTTGGCAATACTTCCATAAGTTCCTCCGGCCAATTATCGGATATGCTGAACAGCAACGGCGCTTCTACTCAATTTTACAATTTAGCAAATGCAGGCAACAGCAATTTTTTCGGTTTTGATGCCGCTATAAATTACCAGCTTGGTTTTAAACATCAAAAAGGCCGCCTGCTTACCCTATCGTACAAGTACAATTACTCGCCCGATAATGAATTAAACAATAACATCTTTTCGCAACGATTAAATTATCCGCAATCATTGGCGCCTGATTACAATCAATACAATAATTCGGGCAGTAAGGTGCATACCTTTCAGTTGGACTATGAACAGCCTTTTAAAAAGCTAACCATGGAAGCAGGTACAAAAGCGATATTCCGGAATAATTTCAGCGCATATCATGTTGACGACAGGGACAGTACCACTAATCAATACATTACCAATCCAACACAAACCAACGACTTTAATTATAACCAGGGCGTTTACAGTATTTATAATTCATACCAGTTAAATTTAGAAGACTGGACCGCCAAAGCAGGTTTGCGTTTGGAGCATACTACAATAAATGCCGATTTCGCCTCGACTGGCAGTACAGTAAACCAGGATTATAATAACTTTATTCCCTCCCTTTCGGTTCAGCGTAAATTTAAAGCCAGCAGCATAAACTTTGGTTTTACCGAGCGCATACAACGCCCTGGTATTAGTCAGCTTAACCCTTTTGTCGACCGTACAAATCCAAGCTATATCAGCTTTGGCAATCCTAACCTGCGCCCAGAGTTAGACCATACTTTTGAGTTAACCTATAGCAACTTCAGTAAAAGTTCCATCAATGCCGGGTTTAGCTATGCGTTTTCAAATAACTCCATTCAAAATGTATCCGGTTTGCAAATTAACAACGTTGGGGGTAAGATTGACACGGTAACTACCTCAACCTATCAAAACCTGGGCAGCAACAGCACCCTGGGCTTTAATATAAACACTACGCAAAATTTTACCAAAAAGCTATCGGTTAACGTTAATGGCCTGCTTAACCATATTTGGCTGCAGGGGGCGTATAACGGACAGTTTTATAAAAACCAGGGAACTGTTGGCAATATATTTGCCAATATGGGTTATACATTTGATAAAGGCTACCGCTTTGGTATTAACGCCGGTTATTTTACCGGTAATATAACCTTACAGGGGAAAACGGGCAGCGGTACCTATTCATCGCCGGTGATCTCAAAAACTTTTCTTAATAAAACCGCCACTATAGCTTTAGCGGTCAATAATCCTTTCAGCGCGTTCCAAACTATACGGTCATCAACCGCCACGCCTCAATATGAGCAATCATCCTTTAACCAAGGCAATTTCCGCTCGTTTGCCATCAGGTTCAATTACCGCATTGGCAAATTAACCAGCGATATTAAAAAGAACGAGCATGGTATTGAAAATGATGATACCAAAGGCGGCGGGAAAAGTAGTGGGGGGAATCAATAAGTCTTTTTAATAAACTAAATTAACTTGAGTTCGGGATAAGCTTTACGGTCGCCTCACCCCCGGCCCCTCTCCAACCGCTAAAGCTAAAGCGCACGCGGTTGGAGAGGGATTATTAACTGTTGTTTGCTTTTAAAGGTGTTAATGAGGGCTGCGCCGTTTAGGGTGAGGCGAAACGAGGCTCATCAAAA
>Ga0206882_1007_pt1 | contig 63198 bp, 43 predicted proteins | sample Alteio_BWOrgCont_4_FD_152908 | JGI IMG/M metagenome (GOLD analysis project Ga0206882, IMG submission 152908) | Enriched cells from forest soil in Barre Woods Harvard Forest LTER site, Petersham, Massachusetts, United States -... | ecosystem: Environmental > Terrestrial > Soil > Temperate forest > O...
TGTTAAGATTTAGAAGAATGACTATAATAAATCGATGACATTAAAGCCAGGGATTCATAAACGTAAGACCATATGAAAATCATCAAAACCATGGATGAAAAAATGAATTATAAAGACAGCTCCCAAATTCAAGACTATTTAGAATTTCTAAACCAATCCCCGACGGCTTGGCATGCGGTCGATCAAGCCATTCAAAAGCTTCTTAAAGCTGGGTTTAGTGAACTGAAAGAAGAAGAAAGCTGGCAGATCGCGCCTGGAAATAAATATTTTGTGGTCCGCAACGGTTCTTCTTTATGCGCTTTCATCGTTCCCCATCAGACGCCAATTTCTGCCCAAGCGATTTGCTCCCATACCGACAGCCCCTCTTTCAAACTGAAGCCCAATGCTGAATTCCGAAAAGAAAATATGCTGATGCTCGGAGTCGAAATTTATGGCGGGCCGCTTTTGTCCTCCTGGCTGAACCGCGATCTAGGGTTAGCCGGCAGAGTGGTCTACACTGATCCCAACGGAAAAATGCAAACCGAACTTATCCGCCTTGATGACCATCCTTTAGTGATTCCGCAGCTTGCCATTCATTTAGATAGGCAAGTCAATGAACAAGGGCTTCTGCTAAACAAACAAGAGCACCTGGCGGCCTTAGCTGCCCTGGATTATCCAACTTCTATCCCTTATCTGGAAATCAGGGTCAGGGAGAAAATAAAGCATTGCGATCGTTTGCTGGGAACCGATCTCTTCCTTTTCCCATTGGAATCTGCTGCATTAACGGGCTTCCGGCAACAGATGCTCGCCTCTTACCGCATTGACAACTTAGGCAGCATGCATGCCTCCTTGACAGCTTTGCTCGGCTCTCAAAATACTTCCAATGACCACTTAAAAATGGCGGTTTTTTGGGACAACGAGGAAGTTGGCTCCGAAACGGCCCAAGGGGCCGGGTCTCCCTTTTTCAGCCATGTTTTAGAAAGAATCCTCTTGGCTTTGGATTGCGGAAGGGAAGAATACTTGCGCCTTTTAAGGCGCTCATGCAGCGTCTCAGTCGATTTTGCCCACGCCTTGCATCCCAACTACCCTGAAAAACACGAGCCTAGGCACCAGCCTTTGCTAAATAAAGGGATTGTTTTGAAAGCCAATGCCCAGCAACGCTATGCGACTGATGCGTATTCAGCGGCCATTATCGTAAAGCTTTGCCAACAACTCAATCTTTCTTTGCAAAAATTTGTTTCCCGGGGCGACATTCCTTGCGGAACAACGATTGGGCCGATCCATGCCGGCTCCACAGGAATTTCTACAGTGGATATCGGCTGCCCCCAGCTCTCCATGCATTCTTGCAGAGAACTAGCGGGCTGCCAAGATCATTTAGACATGTGTCTTTTGTTAAAAGCCTTTCTGGAGAGAGAAGCTTAATTTATTTTAGGCTTTTTTCTAGATTCTTCTGAAGGATCGGTCTCATCAACTACGCCATTTTCCCTTTTCGGCGAGGCGCTTTGTTTGATTTTTTGGGCCATAAATGCGACCATGGCTTCCTCAGACGCGTGAGCATCTATATATCTATTTCTTGATATGAGTTCAGAATTGAAAACTATAATGGGTCTTCCACAATAAGTAGCAATATAATTTGCCAATAAACGCCCAACCCTTCCATTTCCATCAGTAAAAGGATGGATCCTTTCAAACTTAAGGAATCTTGTGCCCAAGAGTTTACTGAATTCGCCATCATCGGTATATTTATCAATATTTCTTAAATCATCCTTGATGTCTTCCATTAAAGTCTCAATGAGTGTCGGAACCTCTGAGTAATCAGACGGAATATGCGTTCCAATTCGGACATTTTTTTGAAGGTTCGGCCCTCGAATATGGCCAATCTCATCTTTTGCAATAGGAACCCCGCAAGGTATCTGTTCTATGGTAATGAGTTTTTGCCATTGTTTGATTACTCTAACCGTCAGGGGCTCATGCTTTTTAGCCATTTCTTGAGACAAAACAAACGCCCCAAAGTGACCTACACCCTCTATTTGATACCGAGGATAACGATAATCAATTGCGTGAATGCCTTCAATTTTGTTGCTTTCATTTAAAAAACAAAAATTGACCTGCGCATTATATCCACTCATGTCCACAGACATTTTCTTGACTCCTCATTTTAAGTTTATTTATTTCATTCGACTATAACTTTCAAAAATCCCTTTCGCAATTTTATCGATTAAACTTTCGGCCACCGCCGTGCGATCTGGGCTGGGTTTAAGCGAGAAAAGGGCATCCAAAACATCTTTGTGTCCGCCTAGTATTGGAGCGGGAACCTCATAACGCTCTAAAATGTAATCCATCAACAGCCGCGCTATCCTTCCATTGCCATTTTCAAAGGGATGAAGAGTTACCAGTCTCTGATAAGCTTGGGCGGCTAAAAGAATCGGATTTTTTACACCTTGATTACATTTTTTGATTTCATTGTTAATCCATATATCAAACTCATTTAAATTTGACGGGAGTTTCTGGGGCAGGCAGGGTAGACAACGGGTTGATCCACCACCTATTCGAACCACACCTCGTAATGGATTATTTTGCTCTTCCTTAAGATGATAGATTTCATTCCGGGTCATTCCAGGATGGGGAACATCGCTGCTGCCTTGTGTCATGAGCGCATGTACGCCAGCGATGTCTTTAACTTGAATATGAGCCTCAGATTTATCTTTATGCTGCTTCGCAAGCTGTGCAATATGTTCATAAGCTTTTACCCACTGCACATAACCCTTAGTAGCCGATGCGCTTTGACCTCTATTGAATTCATTAAGTGTTGTAGACCCTGCCGATCGCTCTTGCAGCCACTGCATATACTTGGGGCATCCATGATCACGTTTATGATCAATGACTTGCATTATTTCATAGGCATGACTCTGCCGAAGGGTTTCAGCAATGCCTTTGCTTAACTTTTCAGGAATATCGTCATCCTGAATCGTAATGCCACTGTAGCGCTCTGGAGAAAAGGCAAATTGATAGATTTGATCCCTCCATTCATGCATGCTATTAAGCTCTTCGTCACTTAAGTAAGCCAATAAATTGTCTAAAATTCTATTAAAGGCGGCATGATCTAATTTCTGAAACTTCCGCATCATTATTTCAAAGATAGAATAATCCGATTTGCTTTTATCAAAAAGAAAATTATTCATCCTTTCCATGCAATTTTTAGAAATTCTAGGCAAATCAATAATAAGATCGTGCAAGACAGGAAATGTACGGTTGATTCTCGAATGGCCGCAGATTAATTCAAAAAGCAGCTCTCCACCCCTTTCCAAAAAAAATAAGTTCTTGTCTTGATTAAATAGCTCTCTGATTTGTTCGATTTCTGATTCATCAAAATTTTGATGATTGGAAAATAAAGAAAAGTACACTCTTGCTAAATCATTCTCAAAAGGATGGTCGTGCAACTCTTTTATATTGCCAAAACCTCGAAAAAACGTATTGCTATTAAATTGCTTTCCAACTCCTTTTTCTTCAATTGAAACGCTCTCCTGGAATACTATAGAGATCCTATTGATTTCAGACTGTTCTCCTGAACCTGTAGTTTCACAAGTAAAACTCTGAACAGTTTTTATTTCAGTTTGATAATTTATATTTAACATAATAATACAACTTTTGATGTTATTAATAAGCTATCATTCTACTATAGTCTTGCATTACACTCAAATGTTTTTATTAAACTGAATTAAAAGTTAGAAGTCAGAAGTCAGAAGACTTCTGCTTATATTGAAAGCTCGCCCGATTTGGCAGAAGCAAACATATTTTCCACTGCTTGACCAGGATCCAGCAACTGTTCAAGACTGGGATTTGTATTCATGTAAGCCAGAAGCCGCTCCAAGAAACTGGTGCTCACAGATTGAGTCAAAAGCCCTAACTGAGCGTTGATGCCAGCCGACAGCGTCGCTTTTATATTTTGCAGGGGATCTTCTGGAACCTCCTCCGGAGAAGTACTTGTTTTAGGTTTAATCAAGCCCGCCATTTCGAGGTCCGTGATTTTTCCGGTTTCAACTTTATAAAGCAAAGCTAAAGCAAGACTTAACAAAAGAATTTTAAGTTTAGTTGCAAATGCAGATAACCGATTTTCATGTAAAGAGCCTGCTTCTTCTCCTTTATTAGTAAAAATAGCCTTCAGCATCGCATTAAATAATACATTGTCAGTAACTAAGCCAACTATATCCGCGGCAAATTGACGTGCAAAATCTAAACTTTTGGGCTTCTCCCCTTTTCCGGCCGCCTTAACTAAAGTATCCGTTTCTGTATGGTAGATCATGGGGATGGCGAAAAGATTAATCATAAGAGCCGCATTTCCTTGCTGGGTTGCCGGAAATACCAATACGCTCTGATTAAACGTATCCTGGACAGGGTTAATAGCAGTATGCGCAGAGTTAGATACATTGCTCGCGGTTAAAATCAATCCAGCAGTTAGCAACGCTAGATTTTGAAGGTCGCCTTTCGGATTTGAACTGGTGCTTAGTTGATCGATATAATTGCTAACAGTGCTTCCCAAAGCCGTTGCGACACCGCGCACTTCTTCAATAGAACTCTTTCCCTGAATTTCAGCTTCAGCTTGAGAACTAGAGAGAGTATTCAACCAAGCCTGGTATTGAGGTGGCCCGACCACAGCCGGAGCGCCTTCAGCTTTTAAGTAGTCTTCTTTAGCTTTCTCTTTGTTCAAATATTCCGTAGAATGAAGTTCTTCCCTCTGCCGGTCAGCTTGTTGTTGAACATTTTCTACCCATGCATCTAACACGTTGTTGATAATTTTCTGATAACTAGCAGCCACATCCGCTAAAAAATTAACTGTTTTTAGACTTTCTACACTGCCAGTTTCCTTAGCGAGAGTCGCTTCTGAGCCTCCGTTTATGCCTGAAATTGAAGAAAACGAAGAGCCTGAATTGAAAACCTGGTTAAAATTCATAAATAACCAAGGAGCCACTAGTTGGGGAACTCCCATTTCAAGCAGCATTTGTAATGCGGCCTTTTCACTTTTTGAAAGAGTAGAAGAAGTCTGGTCGGAACTCTTTCCAGCATCGCCGGCCGCAGGCGTAATTTGCGGAGTTTGCCCGACATTAATATTGGGTAAATCAAAACTACCACCACTCATATTATTTCCTTATTATTTATTAATCCTAATTTAAATTATACCATCTTTTGAATTTAATAGTACAAAAAACAAAACAAAGGGGCCTAAGGGACATATAATCGTATAACAAAATCCTCAAATCTTGTATGGTATAGTCTTTACGTATAGCAAAATAAGGCCCTCTCATGACAAAAAGCTCCCCTTCTATGCATTTTAAAGGCAAAGATGCGGTAGGGCATGTCGCTGAAACCCAGGCTGAAGGAATTATAGCTTCTTCTGAAATACATGGGACAGAACTTCCCGGCCATCTTTCCGCTGCAGCAGATTCTGCCCGTGAAACTGCCTTGGTATTGGTTTTATTGTGGCTAATCCTCTGGAAAGCAGACTTGCCTCCTCTTCAAATACTTCAAATATTGGCCATATTTTCTTCCGCCTGGATAGTCTGGAAAACAGGGCGCAGCGCCTGGTTGGGCTGGTCTCGCTTAGAAAGATTGCATCGGGTCTTAGCCGAAGAAAAATGGGAAATCGAACATCATCGCCAACAAGAAAGAGAAGAACTTAAAGTCCTTTATGCCGCCAAAGGATTTGAAGGCAAACTTTTAGAAGATGTCCTGGATGTTCTGATGGCCGATGGAGACCGCCTCTTGCGAGTCATGATCCAGGAAGAGCTGGGATTATCTTTAGAATCTCATGAACATCCCCTAAAACAGTCTTTGGGAGCCGCCATCGGAGTCCTGGGAACCTCCCTTATTTGCTGCTTTGCCTTTTGGATTTATCCCAAACTCGGCCTGGCCATAGCCGCTAGCCTTATGATGGCCGCTTCAGCCGCATTTTCCGCCTTCCGCGAAAGCAGTCGAATCATTCCTGCCATGGTCTGGAATCTTGGTTTGCTAGCAGTGGCTGTTGGCTTCATCTATTTTTTGCTGAGTTATTTTATAGGCGCTTAATCATCTATGGCCATTCCTTCCTTTACCAATTCTGCTCCTGCTAAGCAAAAAAGCCCCCTTGTCATTGAAGAATTTTTTGAACTAGGCTTAGAAGATACCGCCAGCCCTTTCCTTACACCAGAATCGCGGGGATGGGGAATCAATTTAACTTTGAAGGCCTCTCTTTTAGCGGCCTGCCTTCTTGTCATCAGCTTCATTTTGAGTTTTAACTCTTCCACTCTTCCTCTTAGCTATTTACTATTGGCTGCAGTCTATTTCTTGGCCGGAATCCCTTCCTTGATAGAGTCATTGGAAGATCTGGCAAATCTTCAAGTCAATATCGATGTCTTAATGACCCTGGCAGCTTTTTCTTCGGTGTTCATCGGCAGTGGTCTGGAAGGCGGACTTCTTTTAGTTTTATTCTCCCTTTCCGGGTCTATGGAAGAAACTGTAACGGCTCAAGCCAAGAATGCCATCAGCAGTTTGCATAAGCTTTCTCCCACTAAAGCCTCTGTCGTTGAAAAAGATGGCACTCTGATGGAGCGTTCGATCAACGAAATCCAGGTGGCAAATGTCATCTTGATAAAATCGGGACAAGTGGTTCCCTTGGACGGCGTGGTCATAGAAGGGATTTCATCGGTTAATCTGGTGCATTTGACAGGAGAAAATTTCCCTATCCGTAAAAAAGAAGGCGATGTTGTCCCTGCTGGCGCGCGCAATTTAGAAGGCGCCCTCACAGTAAGAGTAACGCATACAAGCAGCGATTCGTCGCTGGCCCGCATTATCCAGCTAGTCACTCAAGCCCAAGAAGCACGTCCCAAACTGCAACGCTGGTTCGACCGTTTCAGCCAAGTATATGCCCTGACAATTATTATTCTAGCAGCTTTCTTTAGCCTCAGCCTGCCGTTTATCCTAGGCCTGCCCTTTCTCGGAGTAGAAGGCTCTGTATACCGCGCCCTGGCATTTCTGATCGCAGCTTCCCCTTGCGCTCTCATTATTGCCTTGCCAATGGCTTATTTAAGCGCTTTGAGCGCCTGCGCCCGTCGAGGCATATTGCTCAAAGGGGGGATTATTCTGGATGCCTTGGCCAAATGCAAAACCATCGCTTTCGATAAAACAGGCACTCTAACGACGGGCGATTTATCCTGTCAAAGCCTGGAAGGCTTAGAAGGCATGGACCCCCTTTCTGCGGATGAAGCCCGCGAGGCTCTATCAATTGCCTATGCATTGGAAAAAAATGCCGTCCACCCAATTGCTAAGGCTATATTGGCATACGCCCAAAAAGCAGAAACCATTCCTATCCCCTTGCTTGAATTTAAAGCCATTCCGGGTTATGGACTGGAAGCGCTGGCGGTCATTGCGGATGGGCCGCAAAAGGTCTATATAGGACATGCCGACTATATATTTCCGAAGCTTTCCGAAAGCGTTCAAAAAGCTCTTCTAGAAAGGGCGGAAAAAATCAAAGCTGCCGGAGAACTCTTGGCGGTGTTACTAGCAGGGACAAAGATCTATTTGTTCCGCTTCCGCGACACTCCCCGCCCAGAAATAAAAGAAGCGTTAGAGGCATTGAGAAAACGCCACATAAAGCTTGTTATGCTTACAGGGGATCACGCCCAATCCGCGCAAAGCATTGCCCGGGAAATGGGCATTACTGATTTCTATGCAAACTTGCGCCCTGAAGATAAACTAGCTCATATCAGCAAGATCGCACAAACCGAAGGGTTGGCGATGGTTGGCGATGGAATCAATGATGCTCCAGCATTGGCTAGGGCGACAGTAGGGATTTGCATGGGAAAGGTGGGCAGTACTGCGGCGCTTGATGCTGCAGACATCATACTTTTGCAGGACAATCTGGAATTTTTAGACTGGTTGATAGGCAAAGCTTGTCAAACGCAAGCTATTGTACAGCAAAATCTTATACTGGCATTAGGAGCTATTCTGCTCGCCAGCCTTCCTGCTTTGGCGGGTATCGTTCCCCTTTGGCTGGCGGTTGTCATGCATGAAGGGGGCACAGTCCTAGTCGGATTAAATGCCTTAAGGCTTTTGCGAAAGTGAAAAGGAGCAACGGGATTTTACCCACAAATTATGGCTCGATAATGTAGACCTGAAGCTGAAAATCTTGAGAGAATCCACAGAATCTGCAAACATCAGGAGAGCCTCACCTCGCGATGCCGACAAGTCGGCATCGAAGACGCAAAGCGGTGACAAGTCACCGCACTCCAAATTTAATAAATTTTTCTTGGAATTCCTACCCCTAAAGATTAGAGTAATGCCAGACACAGGCACCGAAAAGTCCACAAAAGGAGCAATCCGAATGCCTACCCCACACGAGCAGCTCCATGCTGCCATCCAGAATGAAACACGCATGTTTCAAGAATACTACGAGTGGTTGGAAAAAGCCATGCCGCCTAATTTTTTTGAAGAAGTCAGCCAAGAAAACATCATGCTGATTACCCACAATTTGATGGGCTTCCCCCTCCAAGAGTACTTCTCGACAATTCATCTAAAAAGGGCCGCCATTGTCGTGTGTTTAGACAGCCCGGATGCCGACTTAAGGATACTCAAAAATTACTCCTTTTACGGCATTAAAAATTACGAGGCCTTTGTTTCTAATATTCCCCTCCCTTTTCCAGGCATTACGGCAAACTTGCGGATTGCCACTATCTACTTTACCGAGGCCATTGAAACCGTAGAAAAACCCTATCCCCTAGAATCCAAAGAAAAACTTCGCGTTCTTGTCAAGGAACGCAATCCCCAACTTACAGATAAAGAATTTGACAAACTCATTGCCGGCATCAATACCCGTTTTCTACGCTCGCTTTCATTGGACCGAATGATTTTAGCTTTAGACCTCTTTTTCCGGGCTCAAGCCCGCGACAATTGCCAATACGAAATCCGCTATGATGAAGACTGGCAAGAAAATAATACCCCTTCCATGCAGATAGTCTTGGCCTGGCGGAATGCCCCCAAACACCATTTTCTTTACCGCCTTGCGCGCACAATCCATCGCCACGGCTTGGTCATGAAGCGTGTCAATGCCACTTACATTAATCCCTATAGCAAAGATAGCATTTTGATTATGGCGCTAGGTCTACATGGCATCGGCGACAAAGCGGTTTGGGAAATTGCGGACTTGCCTGATTTTGTACGGGAGTTAGTGAGTGTTAAGTATTTTGCCAGTTTTGATTGCATTGACAATTCTCTAGTCAGCAAAGGATTCATCTCAGGCAATATGGGAAATTTGCTTAGGGCCATGGTTCCATTCATTAACCAAGCCTTGGTGCATGTGGATGCCAACCTATACACCATGGAGAATATAGAAGAAGCTCTCTGCCGCCACCCTGAGCTAACTGCAGAGCTATGCGAAGCTTTTAAATGCAAGTTCGATCCGGACTTTTTAGACTACACTCAATACCTTAAACTTAAAGAAAAATTACTGGACGATGTCAATAAACTGGACACAGGCCAGGAGGAGAACGACCAAAGACGCAAAAATGTTCTACGGCAAGGCTTGAACTTTATTGACCACATTCTCAAAACCAATTCCTATCGCTTGAATTTTACTGCTTTCAGCTTTAGGCTCGATCCGGCCTATTTAAATCATATTCCGTTTGATCGCAGCAAAAAGTTTCCGGAATTGCCCTACGCAATTTTCTATATCAAGGGCATGCATTTCTTCGGCTTTCACATACGCTTTAAAGATCTGGCGAGAGGAGGCTTGCGCACAGTCTACCTGCAACATTCCGAACACGTCGTTCAAGAGCGCAACTACATCTTTACCGAATGCTACAATCTTGCCTGGACTCAGCACATGAAAAATAAAGACATCCCCGAAGGGGGAGCCAAAGGGATTATTTTTCTCAAACCCTTCGACCGGCTTGAATCCGAATCCCTGATTTTAGAAAAAGAACTCGAAGCTTCCAAAGTCGATCCCGTTGAAATCAACAAAAAAATCGAGCTATTCCACCGAGAACAAAAAGCAGAATATCTCTACCAGACGCAACGCTCGTTTATTGAAAGTTTAATCACGATTGTCAATTGCGACCCCGACGGCAAAATCCGAGCCAAAAGAATTGTGGATTATTGGAAGCGTCCTGAATATATCTACCTTGGCCCAGATGAATATATGCATGATTCCATGATTCAATGGATCGCAGATTTTAGCAATAAATACAATTACCAGCCTGGCAGTTCATTCATTTCAGGTAAACCCAATGTGGGGATCAACCATAAAGAGTATGGGGTGACGTCCCATGGGATCAACGTTTACATGGAAGCCGTGTTAAAATATCTGGGAATCGACCCCTGCAAAGATGTATTCACAGTCAAAATGTCCGGGGGGCCGGATGGGGATGTCGCCGGAAACCAAATCTGCAATCTGCAGCGTTATTATCCCAATACCGCCAAACTATTAGCATTAACGGATATCTCAGGAACCATCAAAGATCCGCAAGGCCTGGATTTAAACATATTAGTAGAATTATTCAAGCAAGGCCAATCTATCAAATATTATCCTCCTCAAAAGTTATCCGCGGGAGGCTTTTTATTGGACAAAGAAGCCAAACGCAGCCCCGCCCCTTTTGTACAGCAAACCCTTTGCTGGCGTATGGAATCGGGAACTCTCATTGAAGACTGGCTTTCGGGAAACGACATGAATTACCTGTTCCGCCATAATGCGCATCAAACCATTGCCGATATATTTATTCCCGGAGGAGGGCGCCCCCGCACCTTAAACGAAACAAATGTGACTGATTTTTTAGATAGCACTGGCAAGCCTACCAGCCGCGCGATTATCGAAGGGGCTAATCTTTACCTCACTCCCCCGGCTCGCCGCATTTTAGAAAAGCATGGAGTCCTCATCATTAAAGACAGCTCTGCCAATAAAACCGGGGTCATTTGCTCTTCCTTCGAAGTCTTAAGCGGTTTAACCTTAGGCGATTCTTTATTTTTAGCCAACAAATCCAAATTAGTCGAGGAAATCTTAGAGAGGCTTAAACAATGCGCTGCCAATGAAGCAGATCTCCTATTAACAACTCATCAACAAACAGGAGAATACTTAACCGACATCTCTGATCGCATCTCCACTCGAATAAACTACTTCACCTATCAACTCTTAGATTATTTGGATAATCTCCCATTGCCTGAAAACCCTAACGATCCGCTCATCCAATGTTTTTTAAACTATTGTCTGCCGATCTTGCGCGACCGCTATTCAACCGAGCTTTTGCATAAAATCACGGATCACCATAAAAAGGCTATTATTTCCTGTCATATTGCAGCTCGGTTAGTTTACAAAAAGGGGCTTGCTTGGACCCCTACCATTACTGATATACTTCCTATCTTGCTGGCACACAAGGAGATATAACACAGAACTTAACCACAGAGGAGGCAGAAGCCAGAAGTCAGAAACCAAAAGGAACAGGATGCGCAAGATCGCAAGCGGCATGATAGGCAAGATAGTTCAAAACGCCCATAACTCCTCTGTGCTTAGGGAGCGACAGTTTCAGGGAGGACTAACCCACGGGAATGATAAGATAGGCCGACTTTTTCTATTATGCCGCCGCCTAAACAAATCTCATCCTGATAGAAAACAATCGACTGCCGCACAGTCGCCGCCCGTTGAGGCACTTTGAATTCCACATAAGCCCGTCCATCTTCAATTTTTTTTATGACACAGTCTTGATCAGGCTGCCTATAACGCACTTTTGACCGGCAATAAAAAGGAAAATTGGAAGGCGGCGAAGAAATCCAGCTAAGCTCGCAAGCGATCAATTCATCGCAATAGAGAGCTGGATGGCGGGCGCCTTGATCGATGACCACAACATTTCGAGGGATATCTTTATCGACCACAAACCAGGCTTCGCCGGGTCCGCCAATGCCTAAGCCTTTGCGCTGGCCAGGAGTATAATAGGCAACCCCATCATGGCGGCCCATCACCTCTCCTTTTAAATTCTCAAAATTGCCAGGTTTAATCGCCAAATACTGGCTTAAAAACTGCTTAAAATTGCGTTCGCCTATAAAGCAAACGCCTGTGCTGTCTTTTTTATCTGAGGTCGCCAGGTTGTGTTCTCGGGCAATTTTGCGCACTTCGCTTTTCAGCATATTACCAATAGGGAAGAGCACTTTTTGAAGGGCGGCAGCTTGAATGGCATACAGAAAGTAGCTTTGATCCTTGCCGGGATCTTGACCCTTGAGCAATTGAGACATTCCATTAGAACATAAGCTCTGGCAGTAATGGCCGGTAGCTAAAAAATCCCCGCCCAATTGCAAAGCTTTTTCTAACAATAGCTTAAACTTAATTTCCCGATTGCAAAGAATATCCGGATTCGGTGTATTTCCATCAGCAAACTCTTTAAGAAAATGACTGAAAACGTTTTCCCGGTATTCCTTTACAAAATTGACCGAATAATAGGAAATGCCAAGCTGCTCGCATACGCGGGCCACATCTTCATAATCCTTTGTCGAGGTGCAAACACCGTTTTCATCCTGCTCCTCCCAATTTTTCATGAACATGCCGATCACGCGAAAGCCTTGCTGCTTCAAAAGCAAAGCCGAAACTGAAGAGTCAACCCCTCCTGACATTCCTACGACAACAGTTTTAGCTGAGTTCATGATTATTCCAATAATGCATTAAGCGGCTACTTCTGAAGGTCTGGCTAGAACATCTTTTTCGCCTTCGGAACGGGCCACCATCACAGTACAGCAAGTCGTTCCGAATACATTCACAACCGTGCGGCACATATCCAAAATCCGCTCAACCGCTAAAATAAGCCCTATTCCCTCTGAGGGTACACCAATGGTATGCAAAATGAGCATCACCGAAATCATGCTGGCGGAAGGAATCCCTGCCATTCCCATAGACGTTAAAAGTGTCATTAGCACCACAAGGACTTGTGTCGCCAAACTCAGCTGAACGCCATACATTTGCGCGACGAAGATAACGGCGATGCAGACATAAAGAGCCGAACCGGATAGGTTGAGAGAAGCGCCTAAGGGCGCCATGAAACTAGAGATGCGGTTAGAAACGCCGGCGCGCTTTTCTAGGCATTCCAATGTAACCGGCAGGGTGGCGGCGGTGGAACTAGTGGAAAAAGCTGTAAATAGAGCTGGAGCCACCGCTCGAAAATGGTCTATCGGATTGATGCCGGCAATGGTTTTTAACAAAATAGGCCAAACGACAAACATATGGATAAACAATCCGCTCATGACAATCAGAGAATAGTAGGCTACGGATCCCAAAGTATCTAGCCCCATCGTAGCGATCACTTTAGCGACTAGGCCGAAAACACCGATCGGCAGGGCTTTCATCACTAAATGGGTGATGTGCATCATGATTTGAAAGATTCCTTTCCAAAATCCTAAGATGATGGAAGCTGATTGGCTCTCAATCTTAGATGTAAAAAAGCCAAACAAAAGGCAAAAGAATATCAGGCCCAGCATTTGCCCTTGGGAAGCTGCCGCTAAAATATTGGAAGGCACAACTTTTAAAAAGATCTGAGAAATTTTCTGAAAAGCATCGCCTTGGGCCTGCTGGGCGACTTCCAAAGCTTGATTTGTGGAAGCAGACACTAAAGCTGCTCCTGGGATTTGTGAAAGCCCCGGCTTGAATGCCATCACTAAGACCCAGCCGACAGCGATCGCCAAAAAAGTTGTCCCCACGAAGTAGAGCATTGTTTTAAAGCCAAGCTTGCCTAAAGACTGTTCGGCTCCCATGCGTGCTGCACCAAGGATGATGGAAGATGCCACTAAAGGAACAACGACTAAATTAAGGGCATTTAGAAAGAGCTGGCCGATTAAAGTATAGACTTCTAAAAATGGAACCCCAAAGATTTCCATATTAGGTCCTGTGATTAAACCAGCGCAGACTGCTAAAATCATGGCGCCTAAAACTTTTAAAAGCATTGCATTTTTCATATCACTCCAAAAACAAAAGGACAAGGAACCAAAGGGACAGTCGTAAAACATAAATTTGTAGGTAAAATTTGACGCTGAACTAGTAAACTGTCAAACCTTAATTGATATTTAAACGCCTCCAAAAGCTGCACTCCCGATTTTGAGTCGCCCTACGGGCTCCGGTTTTGTTTTGCCCACCCACAGCTCCTTGCGTCGCTGTGGGCTATTTAGGGAGACGCCCTAGGCGGGCTTAGGGCTGCCCACAGTCCAGATTAGACTCGATTTAATATTTAAACTATACTCCTCAACTGTTTTGCACAGCCCTAAGCCCGCCTAGGGCGTCTGTTAAATAGCCCACAGTGACGCAAGGAACTGTGGGTGGGCAAAACAAAATCAGAGCCCGTAGGGCGACTCAAAATCGGGAGTGCAAAAACAAAAAAGTTCAAGAACCTCATTTAAATATCAATTTACGTTGGACAGTTTAGTTAAAACTTAAACTGCGACATGGTTCAAAGATTGCTTAAGAGTATTAGACTAACTTGAACTACTAAGAGAATAACAGAATGTAGGTTTAATTTGAATTGAAATCTCACATTGAAATCTCAACATTTATTTTAAGAGCCATCGATAGATGGCCGCAACTTCAATTTCGGGAAACTCCAGATCAGCCGGCTCTTCTTCTTGAGTTAGGATAAGTCCTTTTTCAACATGGAGCTCCCTCATCGCCTTGATTAAAGCTTTATATTCCCGTTCCCGTGTCTTTGGATCCTTTAAACTTTCACTTACCTGAATTAAAAGCACAATTTTAGTACCTTCTCGAACAAGAAAATCCACCTCTAAATTATCTTCTGTTTTATAATAAAAGATCTCCCTATACCTTCTTCTCAATTCGAGATAGACAATGTTTTCAAGATATCTTCCTTGCTTTTTAGAAAAATGAAATGCGATTTGTTTCACTAGGCCTGTGTCAATGGCATACACTTTCTTTTGCAGGAGAGCCTGTTGCGAAACAGAAAAGGAAAATCGATCCAAGGTGAAAATCAAATAGGCATTCTCCAAATAGTGGATGTAGTTTTTGACGGTATTGACACTTCCAAGGTTTAAGTTATTTTTCATTTTTGTATACGATAAAGGGGCTCCGATATTGCTCAGTAGATCGAGGGTCAGCTCGCGAATCGCTTTAACCGCTTTTATTTCATAGCGAACGATGACATCTTTATAGAGGATGTTTTCGTAAACATTCTGAAGGACTAAAGGATTTTTGTGTTCCAAATATTCCGGCATGCCGCCATCTTCTAAGAATTCATTAAAATATCTCTTTAAAATAGCCTTTTCCTGGGTAATCAAGAAACTTTTTTCATTGTAAGTGATCCGGTGGTATTGGAGATATTCTCTAAACGAAAATGGAAGAAGTTCAACGACAATGTGCCGGCCGGTTAGACGGGTACTTAATTCCGAGCTTAGCAAAGAGGCATTAGATCCTGTAATGTAGACTTTATTTTTTTCGCGATGTATGCGGCGCACGAAAAGTTCCCAACTCTCAATGTTTTGAATCTCGTCGAAGAAAAATACATGCTTTAATCCATAAAGTTCAATCAGTATTTCATATAAAGGATTAAAATCTTGAGTTGTAAATTTAACAAAACGCTCATCTTCAAAATCGACAAAGTAGATTTCGTCCTCATAGTGCTTTTTGAGAATTTGCCGCATGAGAGTGGATTTTCCACATCGGCGCACTCCGGAGATAATAATGGCATGGGAAAGGGGGACTAGAGAATCAACGAGCGCCAATTGTTCTCGCTCAATGCCGGTGGTTGCGATTTTATTGGCGCTTTCTTGTTCCAAAATAACTTGTTTGATGACGTCTTTATCCATGAATTCCTCATTTCTAATGATAGGTTTTATGGAAAATCCTGTCAATTGCAATGACAGGTCGTATTAATTTTATGGATCTTTGCTGCGGTTTATGATATTTTGCAGAAGAATTTAAACTGAAAGTAGCCTAATTGAAAGGAGAAAGAGAAAATATGATTACACCTGCCACGCAAGCAATGCCTGAGCAAATATTGATTTCTAAATTTGTCGATGAAAGTATCGGGTATAAATATAGGCCTAACGTTCCTTTTTATACAGATTTGGTTAATAAAAAAACAAATGAGTTAGGGCAAAAAATCTTAAAAAAAGTTCAAGAGTCAGCTCAACTCGAAATGGATGGCAAAACAATTCCACGATTCCGAGCATATTATGATTACCTTTTTACCAGTTTTGAGGCATTCGCAAAAATCATGTCACAATACTTAAAAATTAAGTACGACTTAGCAGCTCTGCCTTCAAGATCGGACATAAAGCAGCTTACAGATTTAGATCCCCTTGCAGAATTATTTAACCATCACCCTCATTACAAATACGGGATGGACATTTCCTGGCTTGCCGATAATCCTCATGTCTATTCAAATAAAACCAAAAAATTTTCCCCTCAGTATATCTATGATGCTGAGAAGCAGCTGAGCGATCTATGGCAAGCAGCGTTCGATGGAAAAGTGACAGATGTCGTTTTTGTAGTGGAAGGCAAACCTTTTACAGCGCATAAAACAATTCTCATGCTGCAATCCCCCACTTTTCAATCTATGTTCACAGTGAAAATGAAGGAAGGCATCCAGCAAGATAAAGAAAAAATCCAGGAAATTGAAATTAAGGAAACAGATTCGAAAAGTTTTGCCGCCTTCTTAAGATTTATCTATACAGGTCAATTAGCTGAAGAAGATTTAGCTAATCTCGAGACTATCAATGACATTTTATTTTTAGCGCACCGATACCAAGTTGAAAAATTGATCCATTGCTGTTCCGACGGCATTTATGCTTATCTAGAAAAAAATCCCTTGAATAGCGACAGCTTTGAACCCATCTTCCAAATGGGCGTTAGCTACGACGATAAAAAATTAGTGCATCTGTGTTTTGAATTCGCCCAGAATTCTCAAGAAGGAATGGCCCAGCTTCATTCTTTGATTACCGCACAAAACATTAAAGGGCTTGCTTCTTTCACTCTAGAAGACAAATTTCCAAAAGTGCAGGAAATGCTTTTGAAGAAGTCGATTGAATTTATTCCATACAATGGACACGAAATATTGCATCAATAATTTAATATTGATGGATGAGGAGATTATGAAAACAACAAAAAAAACAGTGCAATCAAGTCCTAAAAAACTCTCAGTTCCTGCTCCTGCAAAAGAAGCAGTGAAATACGAAAGAGATTTTTCTAAATGGGCGAATGATCAGGCAAAGTTTTTAAAAAAACGGGAGTTTGCAAAATTGGATATTGACAATCTGATAGAGGAGATCGAAGACTTGAGCAAACGCGAAAAACAGAGGTTGACTAGTTATTTAGAAAAGCTATTAATGCATATGCTAAAAGTTAAATTTCAACCTCAAATGCATACAAGTTCCTGGGATCGATCTATCAAAATACAAAGCCATAAATCTCAACAAACTTTGTCTGAAAATCCTAGTTTGAAATCTAAGCTGAAAGATATTCTTAATGATGCTTATTTTTCTGCACGTCTTGAAGCTATGAACGAAACAGGGTTGCCAGACAACACATTCCCTGAAAAATGCCCCTGGGTTTTAAAAGATATATTTCCAGACATAGAGAAAAAATATTGGTAGAAGGAAATAAACTCTGCCATCTCTTTCTGGACTTTGAATTCAAAAATTTGTAGACTGGTGTTCTTACAAGCAGCAAAGGACAAGACAACATGGAATGTCAATACAGCCAGCTCCTAGATCCATTTTGCTGGATGCTCGCTGAATCGAATCAGAAGTCCAATTTTCTTACAGAAAGGCATCTCCAGGCCATTTGGCTGGAACAGAAATACTTTAAAAATTTAACAACTCCGGATGGTCAAACAATCGAGGTGATTTCTCCCGGAATCTGGAATGCCGAAGCGGGCCCCGATTTCCGGAAAGCCCTAATAAAAATCAACTCTGTCGAAATGCGCGGAGATATCGAAATCCACCTGTCAGATGAAAACTGGCATTATCATCAGCATCATTTAGATAAACGCTATAATGACGTCGTCCTGCATGTTTCCCTATGGGAGCCTAAAACCGCCAAGACACTGACAACTTCAGATGGAAGGCCGCTCGTTCAAACCTATTTGGAAAATTGTTTAACAATTTCGCATAATCGTTTGATCAAATTGATCGATCTTGACCTTTACCCCTATAAAAAATTTCTGGGAAGCGGCAGGTGCTCCCAATCTTTATTCCGTTCCCTTCCCGAAGCTCGGATCATCTGCTTTTTTCAAAATGCTGCCCATTGGCGCTTAGCTCAAAAGAGAAGTTTTCTTAAGGAACACCTGGTTGATCCCGCCTGGCTTTTAGCCGGAGGAATCGCAATGGCCTTAGGCTATAAAAACAACGCCTTAGCCTTTCTTGAACTTTTTACCAAGCTCGTCCAATTCATTGATAGAGGGGAAAAAACGATTCTAGCTTTATGTCTGGGTATGTGCGGTTTTTTTGAAAACCGCTACTTTACTCAATGGCTGAAATCCGAGGTTTATCTTCAACTTTATGAAACATGGGTAAACTTAAAAATCCGGGAGCCCTTAGAATCCAAACTAGTCCTCTGCAATACGCGTCCGTTAAATCACCCAGTCCGGCGGCTGGCCTGGCTGTCTAAATTCATCTGCGATCCTACCGCAACGACACTCTACAATACTCTTTGCAAAACTTGGCAGTCCCATTGGCCTGAGCTAAAAGGCCCTAAAAATCATCCCTGTTTGCGAAAAAAGCTGTTTGGTCTCCTGCCCGGTTATCAAGACACCTATTGGAACTCCCATTATAACTTTGAATGCGAAAGCAGAGATGAGTTTTTACCGCTTATTGGAGAAGATTTGAAAAAAATCATCATGATTAATGCGTTTTTTCCTTTACTCCAAGAAGAAATCCACAAAAGATCGGATCCTCAGGAAATGGAGGCCTTTGCAGCGTTCTATGCGAATTGGCCGGCAGCCAAAAATAGCAAAACAAAGTATCTGGTTCATCGCTTTTTCGGAGATACTCCCAAAGGGACTGTCATGGATAAAGCTATGATGGAGCAAGGCGCCTACCAGCTGCATCGCGATTTTTGCGTGCATTTTGAAGCAAGCTGCGAGGGATGCCCTTTCGTCGACAGATTCTCTTTGGCCTATAACCTGAATTGTTCACACAAAACTTAACCACAGAGGCACAGAGACACACAGAGAAAAAAGGAACCTCAACTTACATTGAGGTTCCTTTTTTCTCTGTGTGTCTCTGTGCCTCTGTGGTTAAATTCTGTTACCAACCCGAGGCTTTAGCACAGTTTATGTTAGAGGTTTTATTTGTATTCCAATCTGCTTTTTGTCATTTTCATCCTAATTCTAATAAATCTCACTTCGGAGTTGCAGCCCTCCTACGCAATAGATTCCCCCTTTGCCGGCTTTTTAGCTGGTATAGGAGGCTACTTTGCGACTTTGGGTGCAATTTACATTCAAAATCTATTTATCCAGAGAAAATTTCCCGGTCAAAAAAATCTTCTTTTAATCGCCTCTAATCTAGAGCTTTGCCTTTGGCTGGCCTTTTTTCTTTTCGTCTTTGGAGCTCCCCGTGTTTTTGAATATATCCCCATTCTAGGGCAATCGCAAACTTTTCTGTCTCTGTTCTCGTTGTCATTATATCTAGGGGGCTTGTGGGTCTTCCATTACTCTTCTTTTGCCTATAGACCAATCTTTCAGACAAGACAAGCCAACCAGCAACTCTGCATGATCGTTCCTTTCGTCCTTCCTTTTTTGTTGTTTAGTGTTCTAATAGATCTGTTTCAAACAATCCCCAGCTTGCCAAAATCCGCACACTCTGAACTCATTGAAGGGCTATTTGCTATTTTGACTACGCTGATTTTTTTGGTTCTCATGATGGTTTTTATGCCCGCCATCATGCAATGGATCTGGCAATGCAAACCATTGGAAAATCGGGAAATGAATGCTCGGTTGGAAAAAATTTGCCAAAAAGCGCACTTTAAGCATGCAGGAATTAAAACTTGGACAATCATGGATCACGCACTAACCGCCGCTATTATTGGGATAGTGCCGAAATTCCGCTATGTCATGTTCACTAAGCATCTCTTAAATGACCTCTCGCCGGAAGCCATAGAAGCCATTTTAGCCCATGAAATCGGACATAGTTATCGCAAACATCTCTTGTTTTACCCTTTGATCTTTTGGGGAATGGTGATGGCATTAAGTCTGTTTTCTGTTATATTTTCCGAGGCAATTGCCGGTTATTTTTCTATTAAAAATTTATCAAATCCCTCATCCCTATGGAACATCATTTACCCTTTTGCTTTTCTTATTCCTTACCTGATCATTATCGGCCTTTATTTTCGTTTAGTGTTTGGTTTTTTTTCCCGATTATTTGAAAGGCAAGCTGACTTACATGTATTCCTCTTGAATATTCCTGTCCAATCTATGATAGAGGCCTTAAATCAAGTCGGCGTTTTAACCGGAAATTCTCATCTGCAGCCTAGTTGGCATCACTATAGTATTCAAGAGAGAATTGATTTTCTCAAACAAGCAGATGAAAATCCTCAGCTGATCATCCAGCATCACCGCAAAGTTAAAAAATGGATCATGGCTTATGTAATCATCATTGTTGTTGCAATGTTAATTATTTTTTTTAAAAACTAGGATTTGAGAAAAAGTCACCAGATCTTTTTTACCTAATTCGACGATGGTATTAACTGTATCTGCTAAAAAATCACGATAAAATTTTGTAAACCCTTCCGATAAAGCCTTGGTTTTCTCCAATATTTTCATTAAATTCGGAACTATTTTCGAAGAAACAGACCACATCAACAGTTTGTCTTCAACAAAATAGTGGAACCACTTCCTTTCTTGTGAAAGATTCAGCTGAGTCACAAGTTGAAATCCGGCCTGATTTGCGTTTTCCAAAAGTTCCTCTAAGTTGTGAAGAGGAGGCATTGCCGTCAAATAAGTTAGCTTTTTCGCTAACGAAGAATGTTCTGCATTATCAGGATTATATTGCTTAGTTAATATAGCGTCATAGAGAAGAAATGAACCGCCGGGCTTTAAGACGCGGAATGCTTCACTAAAACCTTGCTTTAGCTGATGTGAGGGTAAGTACTTGAAAGAATAAATGGAATAAGTGGAGTCAAATGATGACTCTGAAAATGGGAGTTGCAGGCTATTCCCTTGAACTACGTTGCAAAGCTTTTCTAAATCCTTCTGTTTGATAAGTAAATTTGCTTCCTTACATTCTTCTTCCGATAACGAGACTCCTACTGTCTTTCCGCCGGAGTAAGTCGAGATTTCTTGCAATGCTCCTCCTAATCCACAGCCCATATCTAGGCTGCATTTTCCGGGAGCATGTTGAATCATTCTGGCAATCGTCTGATGTAAACTTTTTATTGCTTCTGAACGCGGCTGCTTGTGGTATTGGGGAGGGCAAAACTGCCAACTAGGCCCATAAAAAACCTCAATGATTTCAGCCATCGTTTGGTAGTAGTGATTAGCCGCTTCCGTATAATCTTTTGATCGTGTCGCTTCTTGATATAATTTGTCATGCTTATCAATAAATGTAAGAAAGTTATTTTTCCTTATATTGAAAAGTAAATTCAGATAGCGTGAATAAAGATTACTCATGATTACTAATCCTTTGTTTAAACACCCGTTTCTTGGAGCGCCTTACAAAAAAGCTGACTCTTTCTCCCTATATTGTTTCTCTTTTCCAGGGTAACCCGTATTGTATGGGGCTGTAAAGTCAAGGGGCTTCTAATGCCAAACTGATAGCCCGGGCATAAATGCAACCTATACCTTTGAAGAATCGTACTTAAAATTATGGTAGACTCAAGCATTGCAAAGTGACGGCCCGGACATATCCTCCGGCCTGTACTAAAGGGAATAAAAGCGTATGGGTCGAGGCTATCTGTAAATTCTGGAATAAATCGATCCGGATTAAAGGAGTCTGCGTCTTTCCCCCAAATTGCTTTATCTCGGTGGACAGCACAGATGACCTGCCAAATGTGCTGTCCTCTTTTTACTGGATACTTCCCTCCTAATAATGTATCCTCAAGAGACTTCCGCTCTAGCAAATATATCGGCGGCCAAAGCCTAAGGCACTCATTCAGAATTTTTTCTATATAGGATAATTGAAGAAAATCTTGCGGAGACAACTCCCGGCTAAGATCTGTTCCTAAAACACGATCAATTTCTGCATAAGCTTTTTCAAGTACATCGGGATGAATCATTAGATTATAGAAAGCAAAAGATAAAAGGCCTGTGGAAGTTTCAGCGCCGGCAATGAGTAAGCCAATGATTTGATCTCGAATATTCACAATATCGAGTTTTTCTCCTGTTGTTTTATCTACATCATTTAACATAAGATCTAGAAAATCTTTAGGCATGTCATTCAGATCCTCCAGATCCGGTTGCTTTTTTCTTTCCTCTAAAATATCATCCACATACCTATAGAGAATAGAAACATTGTGTGCAGACTTTTTTTTCTTTCTAAATTGCAGGTCATTCAAAAAATTAGGTAGAAGAAATTTTTTTGCTACATACATAAAGATCTCTTCCAGCGTAGTGATCACTGGGTGAATTTCTTCAGAAAGTAAAGCGTTAAAACGAAAATTAAATGCGCAAAGACCCATTATATCAAGAGAAGTTCGGCTGATGTCGCCGCTAAGATTAACTTCTCTATCTTTTGGAGTGTTATCCCATTTTATGAATAGTGTTTTCATAACATCCAACATCCTGGGAAAGTAAACTTTCTGGAGAGTCCCTTTATTAAATCCTGGTAAAAGAATTCGATGCGCTTGCCCCCAAATAGGCTCATCTCCCCGAACAGCACTCAAAAATCTAGCATTATTTAATTCACCTCTCAGGGTCTCAAGATATCGGCCTATATGTTTTTCAAATCTCGACTTATCACACGTCTCTTTTATTAATTCCAAACTAGCAACAGCAATACTATCTAATGGGCCCAATTTTAATCGAAAAATAGGGCCTAATTCTGAGGCTAGCTTAAGAACAGCGCTGAAAGTATCTTGTGTGAAATAAAGCAGATATGAATGCCCTAGAAAGGGAAGGTTAAGGCGCTGGGGAATTCGTTGGGGAACACATGAATTATTGATCTCTTGCTTCATTATGCCTCCTTTCATCTTCTCTTTCCCTCAATGCTAGCACATCAATTTCCGGCCGCGTTTTTTCATATAAATCAGGAAATGCCTGATTTAAATTATATTGTTTTCTAACCCCTTCATAAAGTGCCATATCGAAGATTTGAAAAAATTCTTCGCGTGTCATGAACGTGTCGGCATAGAGAAATGGATAACCCCCTTCCTGACGAATAAAATCTTCCATCGTTCGCATGGATTTGATCGAATCGTACGCTTTATTATCTTTGACCGGCTGAGGGATGCCGTATATTCCTAAATCACAATACATTCCAAAATTTGTACCCGGTATGCGATCTATCTCTCTTGGGGGCCTTAGCTGGCCTGAATTTTTGCCATGATCATATATTCGGCATGGATAGACTAGCAATGGATAAATAGAGAATAACTCATCTGACAAATCGATCGCTTTATCAAGCGCTGTCAAAGGTAAAACGATGTCTTGAAACACTTGTTTTGTAAGAGTCAATTCTCTGATCTGCAAGGGCATTGTTAATTTTATGAAAGAGATGTTGGGTGGATACATCCATCCAATGCAAAAACGTGCAAGAGGGTGATTTCCCATAGGAATCATATCTTGCAATGTCCAGAAGATCGAGCGGTTATGCCTGAAAATGTAATCTTTAAATAGGACAAGTTCACATGCCGCCCCTTTGGCAGCAGAACTATTGTTTAGAAATGTTTCAACGTGTTTAAAAAACCACGGTTGATAAAATCGGTTGATGTGTTTTGGAGTAAGAATCTTTCCTTTGCCATCATCGAACCAGCCTTCTATAATCACAGCGCGTTCTTTTGAAAAAATGGTGGCTTCTAAGAAGTCCGGAGAGTCCGCTTTAACAGCCAACTCGCGGATTTTCTGACAGTACTCTGCTTTGGAAAATACTGAGGTATATTGCAGGCGGACGTAAGGTTTGATTGGGATTATTTTAAGCTCGATACAAACCAATAGTCCTAATGTCCCATGAGACCAGGGCAATGCCCTAAAAAGATCACTATGCTCAGTTTCGGTGACTCGTAAGAATTCCCCTGTTGGCAGAATTATCTCATAAGCCTGCACGGATTCTTGAAAAAGACCGACTTTGTGAGAATGAGTTGTCATGCCAACACCCATGCTCAATCCTCCTAGCGTAGCTTCCCGTATTTCTAGAGAAACGGCTAATGCATAACCCAATGAAGCGAGATAATCAACCGCTTGTCCGACTGTGACCATCGGCTCGGTCCGGACTATAAGGGCTTCTCGGTTCACATGAATAATATTTGTTAAATGACCAATACGGACTTGCGAATAGGCTTTCTTATCGAATAAACGCGTCGATAAACTTTGCCAATTTTTGCGGTTAGTGCATAATTTTGCAGAGGAATTTTCTTGCAATTTCATACAGTCCGCTTTGACGATTTCGACTGATTTTGTGTGCTGGTTTTCACGATTCAGACAACGCTTTAGCTTTCTCCATTGATTGACAAAAAACGTATATACAAAACTAGCCGGCAAGCAGAAAAAGACGATTGCCGCAAAACGATGCTTAACAAAAAAACTTTCTTCCGAATATTCAATGTACTGCGGATTTTTTGGGATAAATTCTTTAAAGTCATCTTTGTTCTCGAAATTTTGCACTCCATATGCTTTTCCTTTTCTGCGCCAAGTCCCAAACGCCCAATCCCAGAACCAGAAAGTTTGCCCATAATTGACATGGAAGTATTTATGATGATCATCATGAAATTGTGAGGGTGACTGAAAAAACCAAGAGTTAAACTTTATCCCTGAGTGGTCAATCAATGAAACAACGTTCGTATATACTAAAGCAATAATCGCTGCGATATAGTGCATGGGAATAAACAACATAGGCAAAAAAGTAACGGCGTGAAAGGTCAAGGCTTCTAATGGGTGCATGGCTAACGAAGTGACAGCAATCGGCGTGGTATTCTGATGGTGCACATAATGAATCTTTTTAAAGAGAAAAGGAATATGAAAAATCCTATGTGCAAAGTACAAAGAAACGTCAATCCATAGTAAATAAACGATAAACGTAAAAATGCTAAATGCAATACCATGGTCTAATAGATTAAAATAAATTCCAGAATAGCCTTTCAGCACAATGAAGTAACCAAACAGGGCAGTTATCGTGGACAGGATAAACAAATTAATTGATCCGAGCAATAAATCTCTCATGACCATTTTAGAGCCAACTGTTTTATCTGACTGAGACTTTAAAATTTCAGGTGGGCGCCCTTTATAGTATAGTATTGCTAAAAGTCCCCCAAATCCCCAATAGAAGATGAAGCCAACCAAGTTGGAGATGGTAATAAGTGTAAGCAATTGATTTTCTTGAAAGAACTTCCACATAAAATCTCAGTCCTTCTTAAAATTAATATGCAATTGCCTAGATGTTTTTGGGGTATCCTCCCTAAGTAGAAAAATAAGCCACGCCCACTTTTTCGCCATTAAAATCTTTGGTGGTCGAAAAGCGCATTTATCTAAATCATAATATCGTCATGCTTCTTAAGTCAACATTCTCAACTAAAAACCTAAGCGTTCTAGCCTAACCTATTAATAACACACTCTTATATTTTCTTTAAGCAAAAAAATACGGTTTTTACATAAAGTATTTTCTTGCGAAAAAGAAAGAGCCGAGGCAATATTCAGTTGAAAGAGCTTAAATAACTTAACCCCCTTCAGGCTTTGTTTAGAAACAAACTTAAGATAAGGAGGAGTAAGGATGGCCCAGAAAGAAATTTTGAAATCTATCCCTTCAGGTTGGTTTGCCGTTTGTTTTTCTCACGAACTCTTACCTGGGAAAATGCTTTCTCGAGTATTCAACGAAAACGATATTGTCCTTTTTCGAACGAAACAAGGCGTCGCTTCTGCACTGGATGCATACTGTCCTCACCTAGGTGCTCACCTTGGCCATGGAGGCACTGTAAAGTCTAATGTGCTCCAATGTCCTTTTCATGGACTTTGCTTTAATACCAACGGCAATTGTGTCTCACATGACTTAAACTCAACTAAAATAAATTCATGGCCAATTCAGGAAGTTGATGGGGTCATTTATCTTTATTATGGACATCAAAAAGAAAAACCTTCTTGGGAAGTCCCTTCCATCCTTAAACGGGGAAGTTGGGGGGCTCCAGTTTTCTTCACATATATCGATTTAAAGACCCACCCCCAAGATTGGTCGGAAAATGCTATAGATTTTGCTCACCTTTCTTATTTACATGGATTTAAGTCGACAAACTATGATTTTAAAATGGCAACAAAAGGACCTTACTTTAAAATCGGCTATCATTTTAAAAGTGATTTTAAGCCTTTAGGAATTAAAATCGAAATTTCAGATGTAAAAACCACTATTGAATCACATGGCTTAGGTTGTGCAGTGATAGAAGTTATTTCAGAATCAATTGGGATGATTGCCTGTCAGATTACACTTCCTACAATGACAACAATTGGTAAATTGGATTTACGAGTAGTTGGCTTTGCAGATACAAAGCATATTGAAAAGTTAAATCCTTTATTAAAGTTTGTTCCGCAAAAATGGCTGAACAAGATAATTGCAAAATCCGTATTAAAAGTTTATCTTAAGAACATTGAGCAAGACATTGATATCCTTTCAAATCGAACGTTAGTAGACAAGCTAACTCAGCTCCCAGAAGATGGCCCAATAACAGAATATCGAAAGTGGACAAAACAGTTTTATCAATAAGAAAAACCACCCTTATAATTTAGAGGGAAGGAAAGTATTTCTTTATGATCTTTAATCCAAATGCTAAACACCATAAATTTCCCAGACCCTAATACCTACTATGGATTAAGGGATTGTATGAAATGTGTCAAAGAACGAATAGCATTCTTGCTCTTCTCCATTGGTCTAATGCTTTCTTTTATTATCCCAAATATTCTCGTGGTGTTTTTCCCGGAGTATGGCATTTTAATGAGTAATATAGAAGCTACTTCTGTTTTTATATTTATGCTTGCCTTACTTAGCACAGGATTTGTTTTTGGAAAAGATCGGATAGAATCGCTCTGTTTTGTTTGGATTTATTTATCCACCGCCATCAGCTGCATATGGGATTTTGGGTATATTTTCGTAAATGTGGAGCTCACTAGAAATGTCTTTAACCCCTGGTTATTCATGTGGTGGGGTTATGGTATAGCCGATACTAGATATATTCATAATGATCTTACTGTTTATACTCTAGAACTTATTACAGGCATCCTAGCTTGGGCGTGTCTTTTTGGCTACATTTTTATTAAAGACGGCGTGAAAAAAAGATTAATTATGCTGGTCGAGTCAGTCGCAAAATTAATCACAACTCTCATATTTTTTTTAATGGAGCTTATTCAGGGTTTTCCAGATGTTCCGATCGATTTTTTTGGATTTTGTGTGAAATTTGGCGGCTTAAATCTACTTTGGATCATCATGCCGCTTATATCCATAATCTATAGTTCGAACTATATTCTGAAGCGAAACCTAGACTCATTCTCTAGTTCCTTAAACTTTTCGCCCGACTTTGACACTTGAAACGTAGGTTAAGATACAATTGCTCTTTCCGAATACTTATTCCGCAATTGTTTTGCTGCTTTTACCATATTTTGCAGGGAGGCTTCGGTTTCGGGCCATCCGCGTGTTTTTAATCCGCAATCCGGGTTGATCCATAATTGATGAATGGGGATATAGGCGACAGCTTTTTCAATTAAATCGACCATTTCATCCACGGATGGAACGCGCGGGGAATGAATGTCATATACCCCGGGGCCAATTTCATTGGGATACCTAAATTTTTCAAATGCCCTTAAAAGCTCCATATCCGACCGAGAAGTCTCAATGGTAATCACATCCGCATCGAGGGCTGCAATTGAATCAATAATATCATTAAACTCCGCATAGCACATATGCGTGTGAATTTGAGTCTCATTCTTGACCCCGCAAGAAGCAATTTTAAAGCATTCTACGGCTTGCTGTAAATAATCTTGCCAAGCTTTATGCCGTAGGGGCAGCCCTTCACGAAAAGCAGGTTCATCAATTTGAATCACCTTAACACCGGCGCGCTCCAGATCTATGACTTCATCGCGCAAAGCGCATGAGATTTGCTTTGCAGTATCAAAATGCGGCTGATCATCGCGGACAAATGACCAACAAAGCATCGTGATAGGCCCGGTTAGCATTCCTTTTACAGGTCGTTTTGTCAAGGACTGCGCGTAACAAATCCAATCGATCGTCATCTGTTTTGGACGTTGCACATCGCCGTAAATAATGGGGGGCTTTACACAGCGCGATCCGTAACTTTGGACCCATCCGTTTTGGGTAAAGGCATATCCTTCTAACAATTCTCCAAAATATTCAACCATATCATTGCGTTCCGCTTCTCCATGCACAAGCACATCAAGCCCTAACTCTTCTTGTTTTTGCACGACTTTTTTAATTTCCGCGCGCACCTTTTCGTTGTACTGCTGCTCCTGAATTTTATTTAATTTAAAATCGCGGCGGGCTGCGCGAATTTCTTGAGTCTGTGGAAAGGAGCCGACTGTAGTTGTAGGAAAAGTGGGAAGGTTAAGAATGTTGCGCTGGAGTTCAGATCGTTTTGCATGGGGAGCTGAACGCTTGATCATTTCTTGAGTAATGGATTGAACGCGCTGCTTGACTTTAGGATTGTGAATGCGCTTGGAATTTCGACGTGATTTCATCGCTTCTTCGCATTCTTTCAGCTCCTTTTGAATGGATCCTTCCCCTGTTTTCAAGGCTTTAGCAACTAAAGTTAATTCGTCAACTTTTTGTTTTGCAAATGCAAGCCAATTTTTAAGCTCGGGGTCTAAAGCTGTTTCATAAGCCAAATCAACTGGCGAGTGAAGCAAAGAACTAGAGGCAGACACCCATAAGCGATCTCCTAACTGCTTTTGGAGAGGCTTTAAAACTTCAAGCGCTTTTTTTAAGTCCGTACGCCAAATATTTCGGCCATCAATAATGCCCACAGATAAGATAGCATCCTGCCTCAATTGTTTCAAAACATGGGGGATCTGCTCGGGAGCCCGTACTGCATCGATATGTAAACCTGCTACCGGAAGCTGGCAGGCGATCGCTGTGTTTTCTTGAAGGCTGCCAAAATAGGTGGCCAGCAATATTTTTAAATTCTTGATTTGCAGCTGCTCATATGTGTTTAAAAAAGCTTGCTGCCAGGGCTTAGGAAGATCAAGGACTAAGATGGGTTCATCTATCTGGATCCATTCCACGCCGGAAGATGCTAACCGCATTAAAATTTCGCGATAAACAGGAATCAGTTTCTTTAGCAGGTCTAACTTATTAAAATCGCTATCCTTGATTTTGCCCAGCCATAGGTAACTAAGCGGTCCAAGCAGCACGGGTTTTACTTGATATCCTTGCGATTTGGCCTCGGCTGTTTCATCGAATAATTTATTGCAGCTAATTTTAAAACTTTGCTCCTGATGGAATTCGGGTACAATATAGTGATAGTTTGTATCAAACCATTTTTTCATTGCACAGGCGTGTTCATCCTCTTTTCCTGGAGCTCTACCTCTTGCCATATGAAAATAGGTGTCTAAATCCACTTGTTTTTGACCTGCCTCAAACCTGGGCGGAATGACACCTAGCAATGCCGACATGTCTAAAACATGATCGTACCAAGAGAAATCGTTCACCGGCACCATGTTAAGGGCTGCTTGCATCTTCCAGCTATTTTTGCGGATGTCGCGTCCAGTTTCCTGTAACTGTGCTTGATCAATCTTTCCCTTCCAGTATGCTTCAACCGCTTCCTTCATTTCCCTTTGTGCGCCAATGCGGGGAAAGCCTAAATTGTGTACAATCGCCATAATAATTACCTATCCTTCCTTATTCTCTCATTTATGATTTTGATCGGCCGTCATAAAGGCGAGTTATCAAAAAGCAAGATATTTAAGATCAAACATTTGAGTATAAATAGGCCCAAGGACTGAAATAAATTCCCTGGAAAGTTCAAAATTATGCCTGGAAATATGTTCGATATTTAGTCCTAAAGGCACCTCAATATTCTTCTCCAGCACAAATGTGAGAATCCTTTGCAGGATCACTTTTGAAATTTTCATTGAACGCCATCCGATGCCAATATCTGCTTCGAAAAGCATTTTTTCAACTGCTTTGGGAATCACTACGCCGAGCCAACGTAAGAATTGCAGATCTTTTTTGGCAGAAATAGGAGCAAAACTTAAGAATATGCGCTTAGGTTTGATATTTGTTTGCTTGCAAAAGAGATCGTAATCTTTCAATAATTGTTGGATTTGAAAAGGCTCATAAATGACTTGGGTTGTGAAATACTCAAGCCCATTCTTACCTTTGTCTACAAGTCTATTTAACTCATCTTTTTGGGGATCATCACTTCGGCGCGAAGGAATAGTAATTCCCCCGCAGAAAAACGAAGGGAAACTCTCTTTTATTTTTAGCGACAATTCGTTTACAGATGCCCCGGGATAACGAATTTGACTGCTTTCCCCTCCCACAAGAATCAAATTCTTAATGCCATAAGAGGTTTCTGTTTCCCGCAGCCATCCATGCTGTGCTGACCATTCTTCATAAACTGTGCAATGATTAATAACAAATTCCAAATGTTTGCGCGAAGATTTTTGGAGCTGCTGTGCAAACTCCCGTGAATCGCTTTTAGTGAAGAAGGCCTCTGCACGTATTGAAGAATCCTTTTTCTCATCTCTGATTTCGGGAATATTGATTCCGTCAATCACCACCGGACTACTTTCTAACAATTCTACAGCACAATTTGCATAAGCAATAAGATTTTCCGAACCTATTTTTTCGATCGGAGGAATAAGTTCATACAAAATAACAGGGCAATTTGAAATGCTAATTTTTTCAGGTAGTAACATATCGCCCTTTAAATAGATATGTATAAGAAAAAAAACCTAAAATGCAATAAAATAGCATTCCCCCTACCCATAGGGTTTTGTTTTGATAAGGTTTTCCACAAATTCTATACCAGTTTTCATATGCTTTTGGAGGAAGGGGGTCGCAAACTATGAAAAAATCGTTATTGTCATTTTCACACACGTAAAGTTTGCGCGTGTGACCTGTAATATCTGTTCCAATTGCATCACAAGGCCCATATGTTTGATGCACTCCAATGCTGACATGTTTTTCTGGCTTGCCTGTAAAAATGAGTAATAGAAGCATTAGGTAGTAAAAAAAGATGGCATAACTGAGCATTTTGTTACTTTTATTACTTATAGAATGCACTGGATTTTTTTGTTTTCCTCTGTAAAAAAATGAAATAAAAAACAAAAGAATGTAGAGCGCTAAGTTAGCCAAAAATGTTTTTATGGAAGGCGCATTATTTTTTTCGAAGAGATCTAGGAGAGTCATCTGCAAAATCATTAAGGGAGTTGTAAACAAACAACAGACGGCAAGACACCCTAATGATTTCTTCAAACCAATGTTAGGATCTTTTTTAGTGCTGTATTGCAATAATAAAGAAAAAGAAAAAACAAAGGTTAAGATCCACATGGAACTTCCAACAGGGACTCCAAGCAAACGTTCATGAACGGAAGCATCTGTCATATGCCAAGTCCACCAAAGAAATTTAGCTCCCAAAATGTCATAAGGACCATAGAATAGCAAAGCTAGAATTCCGGCTAATGCAGCTGTAGCAATCGGCTTTGCGGATAAATTCCATGCAGCAATAACTGAATAATACATAAAACAAATATAAACACATGGGATATAAAGAGGCAGTCGAGGCGTTATCATAATCGTTGCTTGAGCTTGCCAGAAATTATCGACAACTGGTAAGAACATGAAAAAAACATCATTGGCTGTACCGCTTAAAAGACTTGCCACCCATATAAGGATATGCAAACGGGTACTTCGTATAGCATGAATAAGGGCAATAATTGTTAAGCAATAAAATAAATATTCGCCAACCAGAAATGTGGGTATTTCATGCCATTGAACGATGGGGCTTTTGAAATGGGTGAAATTTGCTGGATAATTTTGCCAAAATTGTTCAAGCATAGAATTGACTAGTCCATTGAGGGTACTCGATATCTGAGATCAGTGCGACTATAAACCATCCTTTGGGGAAGGATAGAAGCTGTCATGATCTCTTCTCCTTCAAAAAAGGTCTCTTACCAACATGATTAGAATTTTTTTAAACACTGTCAACAAAAAACTTCCGAAAATGGAGCCTAAATTGATACAATACGCTGCTATAGGGTTTGACCTTTGCCTCTGCGTTTTTGGACAAAGTTTCGAAAGAGTTGAACAAAAATTATAATTAGTGTAAAAAAATTTTTAACTGGTTGCCTAATACAAGGCCGCCATTGCAGCTTCATATGCGTTATCGTAACTTGCCATAGAGAGGGATTGATGAAAGAAGAAGTAGCTAAGAAGTATAGTTCTCGGACTAGCACAGTCCTATTTTCATTTTTAGAAAAATATCGCGGAATTGTTATTTTGCTATTCTGCCTCCCAGCAAGTTTTATTTATGAACGGTTCTTAATATTAAGGAATTGGATTTATTGGAATTTATTGGCAAACCCTAAAAAGCATGACGAACGCGTCAAAATAGTCCAAGATCAAGTCATTAGATGGAATAAATCAGGCTCCACGCAGCCCATGTGCACAGCTCGTTCTGAATGGCTGTCAATGGGGCCTAAAATAGCCGATTTCAAAAAAGATTGTCATCGCATCGCAATTAATCTTCGCGATATCTTAGAGGTCGATACAAAAAAACAAACCATTCGTGTGGAACCTTTAGTTACAATGGGTCAGGTCACACAACACCTTGTTCCCATGGGCTGGGCGTTTGCGGTAATGGTTGAAATGGAGGATTTAACCGCCGGCGGCTTAGTGATGGGTGTCGGAATGGAAACCAATTCGCATCACTGGGGACTTATTCAAGACACCGTGGTAGCTTATGAAGTCGTTCTAGGCGATGGAACCTTAGTCCGGGCCACTGCAGAGGAAAACAAAGATCTTTTTTACGCCCTTCCTTGGTCGCACGGCACTCTTGGTTTTTTAGTTGCGGTCGAGCTGAAAATTATTCCGGTCAAGCCGTATATGCATCTCACCTATATTCCGTGCCATAGTTTGGATGAAATGTGCAAATTAACGGAATCTTTATCAATTGCTGACGATGGGCCTGAATTTCTGGAAGTAACAGTATACTCCAAGGAAAAGTCTGTGGTTATGGTCGGCGAGTTTGCGGATGTCAAAACCAAAGAACAAAAAGCCAAGATTAACCATTGCAACTATTGGTTCAAGCCCTGGTTCTACAAACACGCTGAAAGTTTCTTAAAAAGCGGGAAGAACGATGAATATATCCCTTTACGACATTACTATCATCGGCATACGCGTTCGATTTTTTGGGAATTAGAGCAACTAGTTCCCTTCGGAAACAATCCTGTTTACCGCTGGCTTTTGGGCTGGCTTGGCGCGCCCAAGATCTCTTTTATAAAATTAACATCAACCCCCAGCATTCAGCGCGCCACCGCTGAACTGCACGTCGTTCAGGATTTAATCTTGCCTATTAACGAGTTGAAAAGAAGCGTATTGATCTTTCATGAGATATTTGAAATCTATCCCTTGCTGATTTATCCAATCCGCATTTATGATTACGGTAAATATCAAGGATTTCTCCGGAAACCAGAAAATTTGCTGCCCGGCCGCAATTACGGCATGTTTTACGACATAGGCGCCTATGGAACCCCGCGGGCTGTCCGCAAAAAGGAACCATGGAATGCAAATGAAAGTATAAGAAAAGTGGAGAAATATGCTCGCGATGTAAAAGGCTATCAATGCTTATACACAGACATATTCGCTACTCGAGAAGAATTTGAAGAAATGTTTGACCACACTCTCTATAAGGAAATGCGCCGCAAATACAAAGCTGAAAAGGCATTTCCGATGGTTTATGATAAAGTGAAGCCTCTATGGAAGTAAACTGAAATCCTAAAACTCTTGAGGGAATTGCAAAACTAGACTTAAATCATTGACAGTCAACGGCTTAAATCTAGTTTTGCAATTCCCTTTCTTCCTTACGTTTTCTTGTAGCAAAGGAAGTGTAAAGCAACAATGCGGCTATCTTCTTGCACAACGTATCACAGAAATCCATTATTTTATTCAAGCTGAGGACCCTTGCCATCGGGTCTTACTTTATCATAAACCTCAGGGAATGCCTTTTCTGCTTTATATTTACGGCGCATTTGCTTATAGAGAGTATGGTCAAACATTTTTTCAAATTCTTCTCGAGTAGAGAATATATCAGCGTATAAACATTGATATCCCTTTACATCACGAACATATTTCTCTGCTTTCCTCATCGCCTCTTTTGCCTTCCAGACCTGTTTTTTTTTGATAGCACGCGGTATTCCGTAAACACCCATGTCGTGAAACATGCCATAATTACGATCCGGCAACAAATTTTCCGGCTTACGAAGAAATCCTTGATACTTACCATAATCATAAATACGAATTGGATAAATTAATAGCGGGTAAACTTCAAATAATTCATGGGAAATTAATACACTTTCCTTTAATGCGCCAATGGGAAGAATGATATCTTGAATTACGTGCATTTCAGCAGTGCTGCGTCGCATGCCGGGAGTTGACGCCAGTTTTATAAAAGAGATCTTGGGCGCACCAAGCCAACCCAAAAACCAACGGTAAGCAGGATGATTTCCAAATGGGACTAAAGACTCTAATTCCCAAAAAATCGAACGCGTATGTCGATGATAGTAATGTCGTAAAGGGATATATTCATCGTTTTTCCCGCGTTTTAAGAAACTTTCAGCGTGTTTGTAGAACCAGGGCTTGAACCAATAGTTGCAATGGTTAATCTTGGCTTTTTGTTCTTTGGTTTTGACATCCGCAAACTCGCCGACCATAACCACAGACTTTTCCTTGGAGAAAATAGTTACCTCAAGAAATTTTGGCCCATCGTCAGCAATCGCTAAAGATTCCGTTAACTTGCACATTTCATCTAAACTATAACAAGGAATATAGGTAAGATGTATATATGGCTTAACTGGGATAATTTTTAGTTCAATTGCAACTAGAAATCCCAGTGTGCCATGTGACCAGGGAAGGGCATAAAAGAGATCCTTATTCTCCTCGGCAGTGGCACGAACCAGAGTTCCATCGCTTAGAATAACTTCATAAGCAATAACTGTATCTTGAATAAGTCCGCAGCGATGCGAATTAGTTGCCATTCCCACACCCATCACTAAACCACCGGCAGTTAAATCCTCCATTTCAACCATTACCGCCAATGCCCAGCCCATGGGAACAAGATGTTGAGTAATTTGACCCATTGTAACTAGGGGTTCCACACGAACTGTTTGTTTTTGTGTGTCAACTTCTAATATATCGCGAAGGTTAATTGAAATACGATGACAGTCTTTTTTGAAACTTGCCACTCTGGGCGACATATTCATCCTTTCTGAGCGAGCTGTACACATGGGTTTCGCAGAGCCTGATTTATTCCAGTCAATGACTTGTTTTTGTACCATTTTGACGCGTTCGTCATGTTTTTTAGGATCCGAAAAGAAATTCCAAAAAAACCAATTCCTAAATGTTAACAAAGATTCATAAAGAAAACTTGCAGGTAGACAAAACAATGTTAATATGGTCCACTGATAGGGTCTAAATTTTTTGATTGATGTTTCTTGATGTACTTTGTTCAACTTATTCACCACCAATAATTTGACAAAATCATTTATTAATAAAAACTGTTTCGGATATCGACATTCTCTAAACAAGGTATATAAGTGTTTTTTATCACTGCTGAATTTTAAGATCCGGATACATTTTCTTGCTTCTGGATTATTGGGTTGCACTCTCTTTTTTCCAGAGTGACCCACATTGGATTGAATCGTAAAGTAATAGACACCGTTAGGCCAAATTTATATTTTGGCCGCAGATGTAATCTATATCTTTGAAGAATCATTCCTAAAATTACTGGAACCACGAACATCGCTAACTGACGACCCATACATGTCCTAGAACCCACTCCAAAGGGAAGAAAAGCACAAGGATCAAGTTTGGCCATAAACTCCTGGTCAAATCGATCGGGGTTAAAAGAATCCGCGTCCTTCCCCCAAATAACTTTATCTCTATGAAGAATAACATAGAGAAGCCAGATGTCCTCTCCCTTTTTTACAGAGTATTTTCCTCCCAATAATGTATCTTTAAGGGGTGTGCGCTCGATGAGAAACACTGGCGGCCAAAGCCTTAGGCATTCATTTAGAATTTTGTTAACATAGGTTAGCCTTAGAAAATCTTGTGGCGATAGCGGCTTATTAATATCAGTTCCTAAAACCCTGTCAACTTCCTCGTAAGCTTTTTCAAGTACGTGAGGATGAGTCATTAAAGCATAGAAAGCAGAAGTTAAAAGACTTGAATTCGTTTCAGCGCCGGCTACCAGCAAATTAACAATTTCTTCTCGAACATCAGCAGTGTTAAGTTTTTCATTTGTAATCCTATCGACATCGTGCAACATCATACTTAATAAATCCTTACGTCCGCTAGACAAACCGTTTTGTTTTTTTCTTTCCTCTAAAATGTCATCCGCATATTTATAGAGACTTGAAACATTATCTTCCCATGCTCTATTCTTTCGAAATTGGAGCTTAGTCAAAAATCCAGGTAGAAAAGAACTTTTTTGTATATAGGAGAATACTTCATCCAATTTTTTGATATAAGGGTGAGTCTCATCAGATGATAAAGCGTTAAAATGAAAATTAAATGCGCATAGACCGATAAAATCAAGGGTGGCGCTACTCAAGCCAACATTAAGATTAATTTCTTTACCTTTGGGTGTATTCTCCCATTTTTTGAGTAGTTGTTTTGCAACATCTACAATCTCTGGAAAATAATTTTCCTGGATAGTTTGCGGTTTAAATCCTGGTAAAAGAATACGATGTGCTTTTCCCCAAAAAGGCCCATTGGTCTCCGCAACGAGCACACCATTCCGGAATAAATATCTCGTATTAGCTGCAACATATTTTCCAAATCTAGTGTCATCACAGACTTCTCTTATTAACTCTAAATCGGAGATTAAAATTAAAGTTTGATCGCCCAACTTCAAACGATAGATAGAACCTAGCTTTGATGATAAGTCACGAAAAGCTTCTATGAGATTGCTTTTTAGATAGAACAAATGCCCTAAAAGGGGTAGCTTAATACGCGGTTCAGGAATGCGCACTCCATCTTCTTGTTTCATTGCATTCTCCTTACTTATCCCGGTAAAAACCAAATACAATTCTTAATATAAGGCCTTAGCTAGAATTTAATATCCTAATGTAGATTAATTGAACTGTCTTTTTTCTAGAGTCACCCACATTGTACTTGGCCGTAAAGCGCTAGAGGTTATGGTTTTAAATTGATAGTCTGGTTTCAGATGCAATCGATACCTTTGCAGGATCATTCCTACAATTACAGAAGCTTCAAACATAGCAAACTGCCTGCCAAGACACCCCCTCTTACCTGTACCAAATGGAATAAAACTGCAAGGATCACGACTGGCTACAAGTTCCGGCGCAAAACGATCCGGGTTAAATAAATCAGCATCCATTCCCCAAATAGCTTTGTCTCGCTGAACAACGGATATGACTTGCCAGATACATTGTCCTTTTTTTACAGGATACTTTCCTCCCAATAATGTATCTTCTATTGGGCAACGCTCGATAAGTGCCGCTGGGGGCCAAAGCCTTAGGCATTCATTTAAAATTCTAGTTATATATGTTAGGTTTAGAAAATCTTGGCCCTCCGGCGGCTTGTTTAGATCTGTTCCTAAAACAGCATCAACTTCGGCATAAGCTTTTGCACGTACATCGGGATATGTCATTAATGCGTAAAAAGCAAAGGATATAAGGCCTGCTGAGGTTAGGTGGCCAGCAAAAATTATACTCATAATCTGATTTCGTATGTTGGCGATATCCAGTTTTTGTCCTGTAATTTTATCTACATCATTTAACATCGCACTTAAAAAATCATTACTTGCACCTGGTGAATTAACTTTTCCTTTTTTTCCCTCTATAATATCATCTACACAATCATATAGAAGTGCAACAGTTCTGTTAATCTCTCTATTTTTTCTAAATCGGATTACATTTAAAAAGTTAGGTAGAATAGATCGCGCTATAATAGAATATACCAAGTCATCTACTGTGTTAATAAATGGGTTAACGTCTTTAGAAGATATTGCATTAAAACGAAAATCGAATCCACACAAACAAACAATATCAAGAGTAGTACGATTTATTTCGTCATTAAGATTAATTTCTTTACCATTCGGAGTATTATCCCATTTTGCAAGTAGTGTTTTAACAGTTTCTGCCATCCCTTTGAAATGATTTTCCTGGACGGCCTTTTGTGTAAATCCAGACATGAGAATGCGATGCGCTATTCCCCAAATGGGTTCATTAGTCAAAACAGTACCTATCCCATCCTTTAACAATTCAGTTTTTATACCTCCAAATACTACGCCTAAGTATTTATCAAATCTTGAGTCATCACAGACCTCTTTTACTAACTCAAAACTAGTAATAACCACTATATCATATGATCCTAAATGTAATCTATAAATAGGGCCTAGTTTTGAATATAAATTTATAAAGCTCGATAAAGTATTTCCCTTAAGACTCAACAAATGTCCTAGAAAGGGTATCTTAAAGGATGGCTCTGGAATAGGTGCTAAACCTGGTTTTTCATTTTCATGTTTCATCTATAAAACTCTTATCCTATCTTTTCTTGACGGATAAACATCCGCCGCCAATTAAAATTCATCTAGCCTTTATCTATCTGAATTATCATCTTTTATTTTAAAGCTTGTCAATGCTTTATTTTTTTAGTGTTATGGCAGATCTTTGCGCATGCTATTGCACAAGGATCTCGAATTTAAAAATTCCCTGGATGAACATTGAGATCACTGTGGCTGAGGAAATTGCTCTCCTAGCAGGCTTTCACAGCCCCTTGCGTGGGCAATCCATCATGCCAATACCTCTAAAACAAAGTCAAGTGATCGTGATTTTTATAAAAAAAATTGACAATTCTACAATTAGAGAACATATTACAAATATAAGAAACTCTTAATGGCCTGTTGAATTCCGACTTTGCATCAGTATTATTACCCTAGTTCCCAGGAAAGGTTATAGAGATTATATTGGAAAAATAAGGAGGATATGATGACTCAAGAAAATCTCAAATCTCAAGTAACATGCATCCCACAACCTCGCTTTAAGGCACCAATTCTAGGACATTTAATTTACTTTAAATCGGATCTGAAAGAGACTTTATCCAGTTTATCGTTAGCCCTTGGCCCTATCTATCGATTTAAGCTGGGGACACACAACATTGTTGTTGTTTCAGGTTTAGAGTTAATAAAAGAAGTATGCGATGACTCGAGATTTGAAAAAAACGCCGGAGGCCCCTTTTGGATGGCTTTGAAAAGAGATATTTTCAAGGAAGGTTTTGCTCTTCTTCAGACCGATGATCCCCTTTGGGTAAAAATAAACCACTTGTTTTTGCCTGGGTTTTCAACAAAGGCTATACGAGAATATTATTTTCCTTTAATGCTCGAGATTATGGAAGAGTTATTTATTAAATGGGATAAAACTCCAGAAAAAACTGAAATCAATCTTAATGAAGAATTCAGTCTACTTGTTCTTGATTTTATCGGCCTTTGCGGATTTAACTACCATTTTCATGCGATATCTTCTGAAAAAATTCACCCCTTCCCCAAAGCTGTGGGGGAAATATTCAAGCAAATATCGGAGACCCTTTTACTACCTAAGTTCTTGCAAAAGCTTCAATTTCGAAAAAATAAAAAATATGACCATAATGTTTCACTTATCAATAAGTATGCCGATAATATCCTAGTGGAAAGGGAAAAACAAGCAGAAACATCCAAAGAGCATAAAGATTTTTTACACCTTTTACTAAATGAAAAAGTTTCAGAGGGGAAATTTGACACCTCTTTTATCCGAACCCAAATTATTGCTATATTAGTAGCAGGCCATGAAACCACTGCGAGCCTTCTCTCCTTTGCTTTCTACGCCTTACTGACCTATCCCACGATATGTGAAAAAGCTTATGAAGAAGTTGATCGTGTTCTAGGGACAGATCTTAGTAAGCCCTCTTCCCCCCAAAACTTCCAAAATCTAACCTACATAAATCAAATCTTAAATGAATGTCTAAGGCTTTGGTCGGGGTTTTTTATAGAGCGTACACCTCGAAATGATACGTTATTGGGTGGAAAGTACCCTATAAAAAAAGGAGAGTCCATTTGGACGTTCTTAGATATAGTTCGTAAAGACAAAGTTATTTGGGGAAAGGATGCGGATTCATTTAACCCCGACAGATTTGCTCCAGAACTTGAAGCTAAACGCGATCCTTGTGCATTTCTACCATTTGGCATAGGCAAGAGAGCATGTCTGGGTCGTCAATTTGCAATGTTTGAGGCTACTTTAACTTTAGCCATGATCCTTCAAAGATATAGATTACATTTGCGGCCAGGTTACAAATTTGGTACTGTGTATGCTGTTTCTCTTCACCCTGCAACATTATGGGTCACTCTTGAAAAGAGAAAGAATCATAAGTAGCGATGCGTTTTTGATTCATTGCCCACTTCCTAAAGGTTAACTGTAATAAGTATCTTTGGATTAAACAGGGAGCTTCTCTGGAACTCCATTACCTAATCTTCAAAAATTTACAGGAAAATCATTTTTTGATATTCTAAGTTTAAGTAGATTCTATACAGATAATGAAGGGGGTAGTTGAATGTTTTATAAAATTTACCCAAAAAGCAAAGTAGATTTTTTTCGCAAACTGAATGATTATGAGAAATACCTTTATATACTTTGGCCGACAATGTTTTTCTTATTCTCAGGAAACATTAAACAAGAGCGCTTTATTGCAGCATTAGAAAAAACCTTCGAAACATTTGACTTTTTATTTTGTCGACTAAAAACTCGAGAAAACAATATTCATGCCGAATTCTCAAGCATTGACGACAATTACTTTTCCGTAGAATTCGAAGACAGTCCCCACTCCCTTGAAGATGCATTTAAGAATAACCTTTTCCTATTACCGCAACAGGTGGGCCCAGGAGGAGGCCCAGGAGGCCCTAGTGTTAGTGATGATTTGCCTTTGCTATACCTCAAAATAACACAGTTAAAGGATGGTTTTGCGCTTTGTTTTTGTTTTAATCATTTTTTTGGTGATCTATTCACTATTCTATCGATTTTAAAAACTCTCTGCAATTATTATAACGACACCCCAATTAAAATGGAGATACCGAAATTCGTGAATGTTGATTCCTTACTAGGAAAATCTGACGCGTACTTTTTTAAAAATATTTCTGAATTTAGGAGATTCGGAGAGCAAATTAACAGAACATATTGTGCAGATCTAACGAATATAAAATTCAGATGTGACTACTATGGCAGGGTAAGTAACTGTAGGCTTACATTTCCTGTTGATCAATTAAATTCTTTTAAAAAAACAGCGGTTCAATATATTTCAGCCAATGATGTGATAGCAGCTGTCTTATTGAAAATTTATTCCAGCAATCCTTTGCTGAAAGCAAATGCTAGGCTGAGTGTCGAAATTGCCTGCAATATGAGGAAACATTTCGGACTGCCTGATACGTCTATCGGCCCCCTCTTTGCAACTACTACTCTCCGCGATGTAGAAGCTCACAGATCAAAAACAGCCCATATTGCCGATCTGGCTGTCCAAATAAGAGAGATGGTTGCAAAAATTGATAAATCTACATTTTTTGAGATCCTTAACTGGAATCAGAACTTCCCTGAAAATAAAGAAAATCCTTCTAATTATTTACCGAGCTTCTTGGTTAATCCTTTTTTAATTATGATAACCAATTGGTCTAGTTTTGATTGTACTGATATTCATTTTGGCAAAGGCAATAACATTATTGCCATAGAAACATTACCCAACCTTTTTGTTACAACAATAACTTTTGATAATCGCGATCAGCAAAAACTTGTCGCTCATCTTGCACTGCCAGAGAGTGTGCTGGATCCTGCTAAACAGCTTGGCAAGCAATCTGGATTGTTTAGTCTGATCATAACTTAACTCATGTAGCTGATTTAACTACCATTTTCATGCGATATCGTCAAGCTATTACCCCAAAGGTTGTACCTTAGTTATAATTTACGAATAAAGTTAAGAAAGTCTTTTCCAATTTTTTCACGGAAGGCTATTGTTAAGTTTGCGATAATGTACAGGTAATACTTGCGGGTAGGGATATCTTTATAGAATCCTAAATATAGCCTGCCTGGCCAAGGCCGTACGTGAGAGAAAAACCAATCAGAATGCTTGGGATCCAACCCAAATAGTTTTTCTTCAAAACCCTTATCGAAAAAATCAGGTTGAATATTCAGATCTCCAAAAACGAATTCGTTTTTTTTCGGTCCAGAAAAAATCGAATTTTTAATTATGTATCCAATGCTCTTTTGATTAAATTTTTGCTTGGTAAATACTATTCTCGCAAAAAATAAAATCATCTTCGCTAAAAATTTTTTAAACCGAGTCGATTCTGAGAATCTTTTATGGGCATTGGTGAATGCCTCCTTTGCTACAGCAGGAAATCTTTGGTAAAATTCCGTTTCTTCAAGTTTTTTATTAATATCTTTGGTTAAATCTATCGGATTTGAATTATCATTTATATCTAACTTTATGTGGTTTGCATGAATGAAACAACCCACTGTACTTTCTGGAATTTTAGTTCCTCGAAATGAACTCAGGATAAGAGTAAGAATATTCTTGTTACTGCCAATGCTGTATTTAGATATAACAATACCAGAAACAGCACATAAAAAATAGCCTCTGTTTAAAGAATTTAATCTACAGAAATCATCAATCTTTTTTACATCATTTTCAGGTATTTCAATTGCAAAAGGAGAAAATTGATCTTCTTTCTTCAACTCTAAAAGCACATCTCCTGGAAAAGAAAAGAAGTTAGTATCTTGGCCATAATTTTCCCAGAAATCAGTATACTTATTTAAATTTTGATTCACGTCATTTCTTTCGGCTGCAATAAAATCTTCTCGTTGAAATTCCTCTATCTCAACATTTACCGGAATTTTATTTTTATAATCACCGTAAAAGTTTGACAACTCCGATAAAATTGTGTGTGCTGAAATAGCATCCGCCACTGTATGTGAGACGCTGATTTGCAATTCTGAGCAATCATTTTTTAAGTAAAATATCCTTGCTTGCAACATGGTAAAACCTTTTTTCCAGTTTCGTATTTTGTACAAATTCTGGAATGAAGAATATAATTCATTTTCTGTATCTTCTTCGGATAAATGCCTAATATCCTTTTCTTCTATTCGAAATTTGAAATTATTCTGTAAATGCAATATTCCATTAAAACTTGATGCATAACTGCAAAGAATTGGGTGTCTTTTAAAGAGACACTCGAACGCAAAAGTCAATGCGGTTATATCAAGGCCGCCATAAAAACACCTTCTTTGTACTATATTAAAACTTCCGAACACTGTTTCCGCAAGCCAATAGGCTAATGACGAATAACTTAGTGGCATTTCTTTTGAAGTTCTTGCACGTATTTCAGCTCGCTTAACTATGCTTTCTTTATTTATAATAAGAGATGATAGATCTCTAAGCGTTTGTGCTTTATTGAAATCGCTTAATGTAACCTCTTTTCCTAATAGGTTTCGAATTTTAACAGCAATTCTAGCGGCATACAAAGAATGGCCGCCTAATCCAAAGAAGTTATCATTAACACTAACCCGTTCGATCTTTAGCACTTCCGCCCAAATACTAGCGATTTTCTTCTCTAATGGAGAGCTAGGGGGTACAAATTCTCCTCCTATGGTGGGTTCTGGAAGAGCATTTCGATTTAATTTACCATTGGAATTTACAGGAAATGAATCCATTACGACAAAAGCAGAAGGAATCATGTAATCGGGCAATAATGTTTTTAAATAGTGCCGTAATTCATCAATATTTATGTCATTAGTATTTGGGTCATGCCCTTTGCAATAAGCGACTAATAGATTCTCTGAATTCTTCACCAGCGCTGTCACTACGACTTCTTTAACTCTAGGATGAGTTGTTAGACAGGCTTCAATTTCCGCAAGCTCAATTCTATGACCACGGATTTTGACTTGAAAATCGATTCTCCCCAAATATTCTATGTTTCCATCTGGTAAATAGCGGCATAAATCACCCGTTTTATATATTCTTTCTGTTGGATTGCTGCTAAAAGGACTTTGTATAAACATCTTTGCAGTTAATTCTGAAAGATTCAAATATCCTCTAGCTAATCCAACACCACCTATATACAATTCTCCAGGCAACCCAATAGGAACGAGCTTAAGATTTTTATCTAAAATATAGACCTTTGTATTTGCGAGGGGTTTCCCTATGGGTGAATTAGCGGAAGAAAACTTTGTGTTTAAGTTGTAAGTTGTAGAAAATACTGTTGTTTCTGTTGGGCCGTACATGTTTTCAAAACGCGTTTGGTTCTTTAAGAAGTTTTGCATATAAGTTACTAATTTTTTACTGACCGCCTCTCCCACGCTAAAAATATATTTTGGTGATAATTTCTCCTTAAGCTCTTCGTCAAAAACAAAATCTATTAAAAATTGCAGAATTGTTGGAACAAAGTTTATATGAGTGATTTTATACTTTTCTATTGTGTTTAGTATAGTGTCTGGCTCTTTTTCTTCACCCTGTTTTAGTAAAATAAGCATTCCTCCCGCAAATATCCAACCAAATAACTCTGGTACAGACACATCAAAGGTTATGTTTGTCTTTAGCAAATAAGCATCGGCTTCATTTAAAGGATATTTTTTTTGCAAAAAGCATAAAATATTAATAACGCTTTTGTGTTCAATTAAAACACCTTTTGGTTTTCCTGTAGAGCCTGATGTATATATTACATAAGCTAAGTTTTCTGATCGTGATAGTGCGCTCATGTTTTCAGATGAATTTTTGTCGATCTCTTTTTGATCAAGATCCATTAAAATGAATTTACCTGAATAATGAATGAATTTATCCTTTAAGTTGGAACTGGTAATCAAGATAGGAGTCTTACTATCTTTTAAAATAAGATCTAAACGTTCGTTTGGAAACGTTGGGTCTAAAGGAACGTATGCAGCCCCGGATTTTAAAATGCCAAAAATGCCTATGATTAATTCTAATGAGCGCTCCATGCTGATAGCTACTAAGGTTTCTGTTTTAACCCCACAATTTAGAAGATGTCTGGCCAGCTGATTTGCCTTTTTGTTCAGCTCACGATATGTAAGCGGCCGGTTGTCATACAAGAGAGCAATATCCTCTGGGGTTCTTTCTACCTGCTCTTCAAATAATTGATGGATTGTTTTGTCTTTTGGAAATTCTACATCTGTATTATTCCATTCGTGTATCTTATATTTTTCTCCTTCAGTTAACATTGACACTTCTAATATTTTTTTTTCAGGGCTTGCTATTAGCGACTGTAATAACTTTTGATAATGGCCTAACAAATATTTTATCGAGTCTTCCGAATACTGATTGTTATCAAAAAAACATTTAACAGTTGTGGATTCGGATTCAAAAACAACGAGTGATAATGAAAATTCATTTAGGCTTCTAGGGGTAGGATTAGAAGAGTTTTGTACGCAGAAAAGATGGTTATAAAATGGGATCTTATTCGAGTAGCCTATGTCATTCTTAATTTCATCGAGAGAACATTGATTTCGCTGGCTGTCTGTCAACTGCTTTTGCATATTTTTTAATGCCTCAGTAATAGTACTCTCAGGATTTAAGCAAATACGTATAGGTAGAGCTTCAAAAGAAAATACCTCTAAAAGGCTACCAAAAACCACATCTTCTTTTGAACTATACTTTGCTAATAGAATTGCCCATGCACAAACAAAAACAGTTTCATGAGATAGTTGAAACTTTTTCGAAAAACTTTCAAGAGCTTCCTTTGTTTCCTCTGATATAGAAATAGATTCTTCAGTCTGACTTAAATTTTTTTGGGAATCAGGCAGGTTACTCATCCGAATTTCTAATTCCGTCTGCCCAGAATAATCAGACATCAAGTTTCTCCAATAGTTCTGTCTATTCGAGTATTTATCAACGCTTCTATCCTGTTGATTCATAAAAACCTATTTGCTGAAATACTATACTAAAATACCTAATAATTCTCTATTACTTCTAAACCAATTGTCACATTAAAATAAATTTAAGACAAACTTTTCCTAGATCAAAAACACCAGAAAACAAAGACTTGGTGTGCTATTCACAAATTCACGGTGGACTGCCCTGAATATCCATACCACAAAAATAGTTTAAAAAAAAATAATCACACTGGTACTGTAAAGTTAAAACTGGCGACAGCCCGAATTTGTACATTTTTTAAGGGAGTAATTATGATAACTCGGACTCATTTTCCTCCATATCCAAAAGGGTGGTATGGTCTTGCTATTTCTTCCGATATACCATCAGGCAAGCTCATATCGCGCAAGCTGATGGAACATGAATTGATTATTTTCCGCACAAAATCAGGGGTTCTAAGCGCATTAGATGCCTATTGTCCACATTTAGGAGCGCATTTAGGCCATGGAGGAAAAGTAATAGGAGAAGTTGTTCAATGCCCCTTTCATCGCTTTTGCTTCGACACACAAGGCAAGTGCGCGAGCTCGGCCTTCAAAGGAGGTCGAGCAGCTACTTGGCCAATACGCGAGACAAGTGGATTGGTCATGGTCTATTATGGGGGCCCAGAAAACGAAATGCCTACATGGGAAGTCCCCACACTTAACACAGAAGGATGGTCTCCTAATATTTGCCAAACATTTACTTTTCGCTCCCACCCGCAAGAAGTCGTTGAAAATAGTATCGACTTATCACATGGGGTAGGACTTCACGGCTTTAAATCAATTACACCTAAGACCGAATTAAAGCTAGAAGGGCCTAATCTTAGGATCGACTTGGCGGTCAAAGAATCTCTAGACTTCCCCGGCTTTAGAGATATCAGTGGGGAAGTAGAGTTTAATGTGCATGCATGGGGATTAGGCTATTTATTGATCAGGGTATTAGCGGAAGATGTTAAGTTGGATATGCGCTATTGGCTTTTGGCGACACCTACTGAAGGTGAAAATATTGAATTGAGGTTAGTATTTTCCGCAGACCAAAACTTTAACATCGCTAAGATGTTTCCTGTTCTCAAAATATTACCGGCATCGCTGCTAAGAAAAGGACTTTTTGCCCTACTTCTAAGAAAATATATCGTGACGCTGAAACAAGATTTTGTCATTTGGGGGAATAAAAACTATGTCAAAAATCCTATCCCTGCCGGAAATGACCCTTTCTTGAAACAATATCGCGAATGGGCCAAGCAATTTTATGCAGCTGAAACTAGCACTTAATTGCCTTGCTCATCCGAGCAAGGCAATTTAAACAATGCAGAACTTTTCTTGAACATAAATTGTTCCTTGAAACTATCTGACTGCCGTTTGATTTTAGCCAGAAGCAACAAGTGGCAGCCGCATCGGCGGCAAAACTCACTTTGTTCAATGACCTGGCTTCTACAGACCGGACAGGGCGAAATTAATCCAACATTCATATTATTCAAGATAGTAAATTAAGTTAGTTAGTCTTTTAAGAGCTTCCGGATTGCCGGCCTTTGCCACTTCAAGCTCATTGGAAAGCTCGGCCTGATCAACCGGATCCAGCTGGCCGCTTTCAATTAAAGCTTGAGCCTTCTTCAACGTTGCTTCACCTTCAAGGGAAATGGATGCCACATTGTCGAGGCTAACGTTTTGCTCCTCTTCAGGTCCAAGTTCTTCCCAAAACTCTTCATCGCTGCCTTGCTCAACTTGAAGGGTTTCAACCTTAATTCTGACACTATCCATTTCCGCTAGATTGCCTTGTTTAACGCGGGAATGCGCCACTCGCTTCACTGTATGGTTAGCTTTTTTACCCGTGGCGATATCCGTCACAGTGACATGCAGAAGTCCGCTGCGGTCAAGCTCGTATTTTATATGGATCTCTTGGCTTTGACTTTCCTCAAGACCATCCAATAAAAACTTACCTAAAAATTGGCACTGATGGACATTGATAGATTCCCCTTGATATACCTTAATCTGCACGCCATGTTGTTCTTTATATTTTTTATAAAAGACTTGCGATGCACTGCAAGGCAACGGGGTATTGCGGCGAATTAAAATGACGTTAAAAAGGTGGTCATATTCATCGTAACAACCTGTGCCTAAACTATGCGGAGTAATATCCACCATCACCGGCCCGATAGACTCCCCTGCCAAACTGGCGGCTTCTACCGCGGCGCCCATGGCAACGACTGTAGAGGGGTCGACCCATGCTTGAGGAGTCATCTTGAACTCATTTTCTATCATTTGTGTCACAAGCGGAGTATAAGTGGCGCCCCCGACTAGAATGATTCTGTGGATATCGCTGATCGACAAATTGGCCATCTCCAATGCTTTTTGGATGGATGCAAGGGTGCGTTCTAATGCCGGACGAATCATAGCCTCGAATTCAGGGAGGGAAATCTTGAATTTAAGGTGCAAAGGAGTCCCGTTGTCTGAAGCGATAAATTCTTCCACAATTTCAGCGGCAGGGTCTGTGGAAAGACGGATCTTTGCAGCCTCTGCGGAACGCATCAGGCGGGCCCATGCCAAAGGATCATCTGCTAGATCGATTTTATAATCGTTTTTAAAGGCTTGGCGGGCTTTATCCGCGATTAGACGATCGAAGTCAGAACCTCCCAACTCTGTGTCCCCATGGCTCGCTTTGACTTCCATCAGCTGTCCGGACAAATGCACAATGGAGACATCAAAGGTTCCGCCGCCTAGATCATAAACTAAACAGGTTTCGCCTTGTTGTTTTCCAATGGAGTAAGCTAAAGCCGCCGCGGTGGGCTCATTCAACAAACGCACAGGCTCCAAACCGGCCAATTCCGCCGCTTCCTTTGTCGCTTCGCGCTGCTTTTCATTGAAGAACGCCGGGACAGTAATCACTGCTTTGTGCACCGGATGTTTTAGGAATTCCTCAGCAGCTAACTTTAGGCGTTTGAGAATCAGGCTGGAAATCATCTGGGGAGTAAATCCTTCGTTTCCTAAAGAGACGACTTCATCCCGTCCCATCTTGCGCTTGATTCCGCGTATAGTATCGGTGGGGGCCGCCAACTCGTTATTCACAGCAGCCCTGCCTATTAAAACTTGTCCTTGAAGATCTTTGGAAACAACCGAAGGGATTATTTTAGATCCATCCACTTTAAGGACGATAACCTTGCCATTTTGGACGACAGCAACTTCTGAGTTTGTAGTCCCCAGATCTATCCCAATAATGGTTTCATGATTTAAATGTGTCATAGATTTCCTTAATTATAAAAATTTATCGAGAGACTGAGACATCGGCATATCGCAAAATCTCACCATTCTTAGTATATCCATAGCGGATCACCTTAACTATACAGCCGCTAACGCCATGGTTGACTTGTTCAATAGCCCTATGATATTTCGGTAAAAAAAGCGAGCCGGCTTCTGGATTGATGACCTTCACACCGACATCTGCCAAACTTCCAAGCAGCTTGTGATGGGACATTTCAATGCCGGAAGCAAATCCAAAAAGGTTTTTTTTCATCTGTAAACGCCAAGAGCGCTGGCTTTTTTCCTTAAAGCGCTTCCCCTTAGGCAGGGTCGACAACATATTCCTAACGAGTTCCTGACTGGCCTGAAAGAGATTGAACTGGATATCCATGGCTTGAATAAGCACTTTTACAGAATCATCGGCATCCGAGATGCCCTTGGCATCCTTTCCCATAGAATAGCCATTTTCTGCAAAATATTCATTTCCGCCAGATTCTGAAGCCATCTTATCCAGGCGGTCGTCCATCTGTTTAACGGATTCATCCAGATTTTTTAAGGCCTCCTGTTGAGCCCGCAACTCTTTATTTTGCTTGCGTATTTCAGCGGATATTTTTTCTTGGCTGAGAATAAAGTCATAGAGAGATGGCAAAGGCAATTCTCCATACTTCTCCAATAACCAATTGGGCCAGCCATTCTCTTTCGAACCGGCCATGCTCGAGCTTAGTTCAGACATGCATCATCTCCCATTTCCCAAGGGCTCAAGAACGCCAATTCTTTAATAAGGGCAAGCATATCGTAATGACCTTGCTTATTTTCCAATGGATCGCATAAACAGATCTTCATGGTATCCCAACGCATCCGGTTCCTTCCGCTCTGGTCGCGAATCATGCCATAGGCCTTTATGAGGCTCTCTTTATCCTGGGCATTTTGCATTTTAGCTTGGAAAGCTTGTTGTATTTCTTTTTCCGTTGCTGAATACGAGACTTCCAAAACTTGAAAAGGATCGATATTTTCGTCTTCACTAATCATTTCACTCAGGTCCTATTAAAAAATTCTTTCATTAACTCCATCAAATCTGGTGGAGTCTCATCACAATAATGGTCTAATGTTTTCTGCATTCCGGACATTTCCGGGATATCATCGGGCGCCTTAGCATCAGCTTTAATTAAAGAAGTCAAACATTTATCTTTTTGTCCTTCATGGTAGTAATAAAAAGCTAAATGATAAAAAGGACGCCAATCTTTCAGTTTTTTTTCACTCCACTTTTTTAAAAGCGAATAAGGCAGGGAGACCTCTCCATACTGCTCGAACTTCTTGAAAAATTCATGCCTCAAGTCATGATTAGGAGCCAAAGCTTCAACTAATTTTTCCAGTTCTTTCTTTGTTACTTTAATTTTTGGATTTGCAAATGCTGACAGCAGCCTCCAGTCGGCTTCCCGGCTCTGATTATAAAGGGATGCCGGCGGGAAAAGTTTCTTGCACTGACTGAAACTCTTGTTCATATCAATTGCAGCTTGCAACTTCAAAACTTCATATAAAGGCTCTGAAAGCATGGTTTTGAAAGCCGCCAGATGCTCTTCATAATTAATCGTGTCTTTTGTCGCCAGAATTGTCAAACGCATGAGATCGAAATCGCTGGGAAATACCAAGCGCAGCGAAGCGATCTCTCCCTGAAGGTTTTGTTTTAGCTGGGGATTTTGACTGTCATCCTTCAACAATTTAACACATTCCCTTACATAAAGAGGCAAAAGCTCATCAGATAAATGGGGATTTAATTTTAAAAGCCTTGCAACAGTATCGCAGATGAGCGCTGACTGTTTCATGATTTTAACGATGGATAGCTTTTCGCGAAGATAGGTTTCTTTTTTAAAATAGAATGGATCCAGAACCTTTAAAAATTGATCCCATTCTACCCAACTCATGTCAAGATAAGTATGGACAGGCTCGAAGTCAAACAAAATCTGTTCCATATGGCTTAAGAACTGCTTATACGCTAAGTGAAGCCATAGTAGCTGCATTTCTACGGGAGGCGGCTCAACCAGCCACTTTCCCTTAGGAGTCCACAATTCCTCATAACCTAAAAACTTATGCAATGACTTGTCTGATTCAAAAACTGCATGCTCAATGAATGCTTGGGCGTCATGGGGCATGTTGCGCAATTCTTTATAAAATTCCAAAAAAGCTTTGGACACCTTGATCTCGCAGTCGGGATCATATCCGGCCAAGTAGCGTCGTTTCAAAACATCCAGCCTAAGCGAGAAATTGTAATATCTAGCTTTATCCCAATAGCCAACCGCTTCATTTACAGATTTTCCAGCCTTGATATCTCCTATGCGCAGCAAAATCCATCCTTTTAGATTCTCCTGCCTAGGCAGCAATTTCTTTTCAACAGCAATAAGTTCCTCAAGCGTCGCTTTGGAAAAATAATAAGGCAATAGGAACAAATCTTCCTGCTCGGGATTATTCCATCCCATCGCTTGAGACAGCTGTGGAAAGCGCCGAGCGGCAAAAGGACGCAAAAACTCCAAGCGGCTGTGTGCTTGAACAATATCTCCATTTGCCAAGTAGGCAGTCCCTAAGCCAAGGTTAGTCCGCAATGGGCATTGATCTTGCCCTTGACTAAAGGACTCAACAGCCAGCTCGGTATTGCCTTTTAAAAGGCCGAGCCAACCTTCTGCAAACTGTTTGAGCTCAGGAATTTTACGCATGGCAAGCAATCCGGATTTTAAATCTTCCTGGATGGAACAAGATGCTAACATGGAGAACATGCCTTGACTCGCTTGCGCCATCTTGCTAAGTTCTGCTGGGCCTCTTAGCCGTGCATAAGCAAGCCCCAACTGGTCTGAGCCAAGCTGTAACATGACTTTTTCCAGCTCTTGCGGCTTATCTTGCCGCCACAGCTTTCTAGCCATCTTTAAAAGACAGTCTTTAATTTTCTGAGTTATTTCAGGATTCGAACCTTTAGGGTCGACCTGCCTATAGCAATGCAAGGCTTGATTGAAATTGCCTTGCTCATAGAAACGCACTGCATCTGAGAGAAGCTTTTCTTGGGATATAGTCATAGCTTGCTTATGGAATAGTGATTGATTTAAAAAACATAGAATATAATGCCAAGATCCGGTCTTGTCAACACAAAAAAATGTCCTGACTTTCTGTGCCCTGAATTTAACTGTTCGCTCCTCTATTGCCTATTTAAAATAAAAAGTTTAGATTCATTCAAGATTCGGGAACGGAGCAGATCATGAGAAAAACGGCCTTATTAGCATTTCTTTTTCTAACAACTCTTTGGGGCTGCCGGCTAGGGCCGAAATATGAACCTCCTTGCGTCAACACCCCTGAAGACTGGAAAAGCACCCACGCTGATTGCACTACACCTCAGGTAGCATACTGGTGGGAAATCTTTGACGACCCTACTCTCAATTCCTTGGAATTGCAAGCCGTAGCAAATAACCCCAATTTATATGTGGCTTTTGAAAGAGTGATTGAAGCTTTAGCTATGGCAGGGGTCACCCGCGCTGATTTGTTTCCGCAGCTGAATGTGAATCCAAGCTATACTAACACAGCAGTATTGTATAAGGTCTTTCTTCCTCCGGGGGGGATTTCTACTCTTTTAGGCACTACAACCCTGGGGCCAATAGCCCTTCCCACGACCGCGCCTGTCATCCCCCCCTTCCGAATCCATATGCTTCAATACGTTTTGCCTCTTAACCTATCATTTCAGCTAGACCTTTGGGGAAAGATCAAAAGTCAATATGAATCCGCTGTATTCAACGCTCAAGCCCAAGCTGACGCTTTCTACGCAACATTGTTATCCCTTACATCTAATGTGGCAACCAGCTATTTCCAAATGCGCTCTTTAGATAGCCAAACAGACATGTTAAAAGCTACCTATGAGACACGGCTGAAAGGCTTGAAAATTACTGAAGCACGCTTTAAAGAAGGGATCTCTCCCTACATTAACGTGAGCGCAGCTTCTTTAGATTTAACGAATGCGGAAGCTGCCTATTATGATTCCTTGCGCCAACGTGCTTTACAGGAAAACATGATCGCAACGTTAATAGGCGTGCCACCCTCAAGTTTTAATTTGCCGCACAACCCCCTGATCTTGTCCCTTCCCCCGCCAGTTATCCCTCCGGGGGTTCCCTCATCTATCCTGTTGCAGAGGCCGGATATAGCTCAAGCCGAGCGCAATATGGCCGCAGAAAATGCCTTGGTAGGCGCCGCCTATGCTTCGTTCTTCCCATCCTTAACGCTAACGGGCGCCTTAGGGTTTTCCAGTCCCGACCTCAAGGATTTCTTAAGCTGGAAAAGCCGCTTATGGCAAATTGGATTGAACGCAACCCAAGTGTTTTTTGATGGAGAGCGCCTTGCTTATAATCTGGCTGCTGCTAAAGCCAGGTATAAAGAAGCCACCGGAGCCTATCAACAACAAGTCCTCACTGCATTTCGGGAAGTGGAAGACGCCTTGAATAACATCGAAATGCAGGCCAAACAAGCTGAGAGTCTAGAGAAATCAGCCGAAGCCGCAACCTTGTCTACTCGTCTTTCCACAATGCGCTATAAGCAAGGCATTGCGGATTATCTGGAGGTTGTGGTTTATAATACGACTGAATTAAATGCGAAGATCAGTTTAATTACGACTTTAGGAAACCGTTATTTATCGACTGTCCAATTGATTCAAGCCTTGGGGGGTAGTTGGAAAACCGATAACGAATCTTGCATGCCCTAAAATGACAACAGAAATTAACCACAGAGAGAAGCAAGAGACACAGAGGCAAGAGACACAAAGGTATCTACCATAAGGAACAGGATGCGCATGATCGCAAAGCGGCATGATAAGGCAAGATATTTCACAACGCCCATGACCCCAAATTTTAACGCATTATGTAGAGTTCTACATAATGCGTTAAAATTTGGGGTCATGGGCGTTGTGAAATATCTTGCCTTATCATGCCGCTTGCGATCCCGCGCATCCTGTTCCTTATGGTAGATACCTTTGTGTCTCTGTGCCTCTGTGGTGTGGCTATTCCAAACGTTTGCGGAAGAACCAGGCCGCCCCGGTCAAAGTGAAAAGGGCAATGACTGCCATAGGCCATGTATTGCTTAAAACGATATCTGCCGGCATGGCTTTTAAAAACAGCCCTTTGGCAATCACCAATATATAGCGCAAGGGATTGATATACGTTAAATACTGCAGCCCTTTAGGCATATTCTCAATAGGGGTAGCAAAACCGGAAAGAATAATAGCAGGGGACATGATGCCAAAGGCCCCCAAAATTGCCTGCTGCTGGGTTTCTGAAATGGAAGAAATCAACAATCCCAACCCCACCACCGAACAAACGAAGACAAAGAGGCTGAGGTAGAACAAGATCAAGTAGCCTGTAAAAGGAATTCTAAAGATAAAAATACCTGCAAGTATAATGATGGTGGCTTCGACTAAGCTAATGATGATCGCAGGGATAGATTTGCCTAATAAGATCTCAAATGGCTGCAAGGGCGAAACAAGCAATTGATCAAAAGTGCCCATTTCCCTTTCGCGGGCCACCGAAAGAGCCGTCAAAGTAAATCCTATCGTCATCGTCAATACACCTGCCAGGCAAGGCACATTATACCAATAAAAAATCAGATTGGGATTAAACCAATTGCGTGGATAAATTTTCGTATTCTGCAGCGTAATTCCAACTTCTGTAGCAATATCCTGGTTAAAATCGTCCAGCATCCGCGAAACATATCCCACCACTATCTGAACGGTGTTGGATTTCCTTCCATCCAATATAAGCTGGACGTCAACAGGCTTCTTAGCATCAAGGTTCCTTGAAAACTGCTCGTCTATAGATAAGACCATGACGCCTTTTTGTTGATCGATAAAGGAAGTAATTTCTTCGACTGATTTTAAATAATAAATGGGATTGAAAGTTGGAATTCCATTAAAGCGCTGCACGAGCTCAATGGACTTTTCCCCATTATCGCGATTAAGAATCCCTATGGGTATATTTTGGACATCTAATGTTGCCGCAAAAGCAAAAATAAAGAGTTGCATGAGAGGAGGGACAATCAGCACAAGGCGCGCATCCTTATTTCTCAACACCATTAGAGTTTCTTTAACTATCAAGGCTAAAATGCGGTTAAACATATCAATCCAATCTTTTGACAGTATAGTGAGCCGTGACCATAAATACGACAATGCCCAATGCGATCATGGCTAGCATGTTGCTCCAAAGCAAGCCCCACACAGTCCCCACTAAAAAGAGGGTCTGAAGACAGGAAACAAAATACCGGGCCGGTATGATGTAAGTGAGAATCTGTATAGGAAGAGGCATGCTGGAAATTTCGAAAAGGAATCCTGACAATATGAAAGCGGGCAAAAACGCACTCACAATGGAAATCTGCGCAGCTATTATCTGACTTTTGGAAGTCGTTGAAATTAATAGGCCCGTCCCAAGGGCGGGAAATAAAAATATGCTGGACACCAAAGTTAAAACCCACCACGATCCCCTTAAGGGGACTTGATAAAGGAGTACCGTGAAGGTAACGCACATCAACATTGAAGCCATTGCAAGAATATAATAAGAGAGGAGCTTCGCAAAAAGTAATTCTACAATCGTTACAGGAGTCGACATCACGGCTTCCATTGTCCCCCGCTCCCATTCCCTGGAAATAACGAGGGCCGTTAAAAGAGTGCCGATCAAGGTCATGATGATGGCTAAAGAACCCGGAACTAAGAAATTATGGCTTTTTAATTCTTCATTGTACCAAAACCTGGGCTGAGCGTTTATTAAAGGGATGCCGCTTAATTTGCTGCTGATCCTTTCCTGTTGCAGCCAGTTTTGCCATGTCAACTGAAGGTAATTTTGCACAAAATTCGCAGTATTCGGCTCGCTGCCGTCCCCTATCACTTGTATAGGGGCCACATTATCCTGGCGCTGCCTGAATGCGGAAAAATAAGAAGGTATGACTACAATCCCTCGGATAGCGCCTCTCAGAAAGTCTTTATCCAATTCCCTTCGATCCTTAACCACCGTGACATCAAAATAACGCGAGTCGGTCAACGATTTCGCGAAACTTTGCGCATCGGGAGAGGTATCCTCTAAAACCAAACCAATCTTAACGTGGTTGGCGTCCAGAGAAATCCCAAAGCCATAAATAAATAACAATACCAGAGGTAAAACCACGCTGATCAAGATGCTGCTGGGATCGCGAATAATTTGATAGAATTCTTTAACCATTAAAGCTTTTAATCGGCGAAAACGTCCATTTATCCTCAGCTTTAAAAATTTATTTTGCATTGGTCATGTCGTATTGTTGGATTATTTGAATAAAAGCATCTTCTAAAGTAGGGGTAGGATTGTCCAATGTTTTGGCAGCTTCTTTAAGTGAATCAGGGGTGCCCGTCCTAATGATTTTACTTCGGTAAACCAATGCAATCCGGTCGCAATTTTCGGCTTCATCCATGAAATGGGTTGTCACCATGATCGTCACCCCCCTCCGCACCAAACCATTGATATGGTTCCAAAACTCACGCCTAGTAATAGGGTCTACGCCGGACGTCGGCTCGTCTAAAAATAGCACCGCCGGATGGTGCATAACTGCGCAAGACAAGGCTAACCGCTGTTTGAAACCCAAAGGAAGGATATGCGCAGTGTCATTGACGTAAGACTTAAAATTAAAAATATCAATCATTTGATCGATGGCTTTTTTCTTTTGCTTACCAGTTAAATTGTAAATGCCGGCAAAGAATTCAAGGTTTTGGAGCAAACTTAAAGTGTCATATAGGGAAAACTTCTGCGCCATATAGCCGATATGCCCCCTGGCTTCCCCCGGAGCTTTTTGGAGATCGACTCCATTGACGGAAGCTGAGCCATGAGTGGGCTTAAGTAGTCCGCACATCATCTTAAAGGTTGTGGTTTTGCCTGCGCCATTTGGTCCGAGCAAGCCAAAAATCTCTCCGGGACGTATGCTCAGTGTGATATCATCCGCTGCCGTAAACGAACCAAACCGCTTAGTCAGTCCCTTAGCCTCAATGATCACATCCTGTTTAGCTTCGATCTTTGGCAGGCTTTCAGCCAACGCCGAAAAACCTCCAGGCCCTCCCCCTAAGATATCGATAAAGGCATCTTCGAAACGCGGAGAGTCCGCGACTAATTTGGCTTTAGGGTCGAATTCCGAAAGGAATTTCTCAATCGAAAGTGTTGAAGATTCCTTCAAAACCACTCTAACATCGTGGCCTTGAATAATCCCATCCATCACATTGTCCTGGTTTAAAACCTGAGTCAATAGATTGCGCCGGTTTCGGCTGATGTCGGTGATTTTAAATACGCGCCCCTGCACATTTTTGCAAAGTGTGCTTGGAGAACCGTTGTAAAGAAGCTTGCCATCATTCAACAACAAGACTGTATCGCACTTTTCGGCTTCATCCAAATAGGCGGTGCTCCAAACCACTGAAATCCCCTCTTCCAGCAATTCGTGCACCATTTTCCACAGTTCCCGCCGCGATAGAGGATCAACACCCACGCTAGGTTCATCCAATAACAAGAGCGCCGGCTTTTTAAGCAAAGCGCAAGCCAGCCCAAGTTTCTGTTTCATCCCCCCCGACAATGCTTTCGCTAAGCGGTCGATAAAAGGCTGCAAGCCGGTAAAAAACAAAAGCTTGTTAAAAACCTGACTTTTCTCCTCGCCAGTCACCCCCCTTAAGTCTGCATAAAGATTTAAATTTTGCAGGACAGTTAAGTCTTCATACAACCCGAATTTTTGCGGCATATAGCCAATTAAATGGTGTACGAAACTGGCGTTTTTAATCGTATCGTAATCGCCAATTGTGATCGTTCCTTGCGTAGGCAAGAGAAGGCCTGCGATCAACCGGATCAAGGTCGTTTTCCCTGATCCGTCAGGGCCTGCCAGCCCAACAATCTCCCCCTTCGGAATGCTTGCGGTAATGCCTTGTAACGCTGCCCGAGCCTCCTTTTCAAACTGTTTGGAAACATTGTTAATGTTGACCAAGAACTCTTTCATGGCTGAGACTGAGGGTTTTCGGCCTCTTCATTTTTTTGTTTGAGGTACAATTTTACAGTTACTGGCATCCCTTGGCGCAGCCCTTTGTCAGGGTTATCGGCGATGATTCTTAGACGATACACCAGATCCGTGCGCAGCTCGGTGGTCTCTACTGTTTTGGGTGTAAATTCAGCAGTAGGAGAGATGAAGCCTACATGTCCCTTATAAACCTCTCCTCCGGGAGTGTCGGTATAAACTTCAGCCGGCATGCCCGGATAGACTAAGCCTAAAAAAGGTTCGGCGACAAAAGCGCGGATCCACACTGGAGAGATTAGGGAAAGAGTGTAAATGGGATCGGCCTCCCTGACTACGGTGCCGGGCTCGCGGACCCGCGTGAGGATAGTTCCGTCAGCCGGAGAAAAGACTTCCGTATCTTTTAAATTGGTTATACTTACTCCTAAAGAAGCTTCGTTTTGCTTAAGAGTAGAGGCTGAAACATCTCTGGCAGAAAGGGCATTGTCGTAATCCTCTTGAGACACACTCCCACTGACAACTAGTTCCTTGCGCCTTTTTAAGACAATATCTGCATACTTCAAAGAAATGGCGGTCGACTGCATAATTGCCCTAGCTTGCCTTTCTTGATCTAGATAAGGTTGCTTATCTAGAGCCCCCATTAAAACCCCTTGTGGAACAAAATCCCCCTCTTCAAATAACATCTTTTGAACTCGGCCGCTTACTCTGAAACCAAGATCGACTTGCCGAACGTCGACATTGCCATATAAAACCAAGAAATCCGAAGGTTGTTTTCTTTGGTAATAAAGATACACGCCTGTCGCTGCAAGAACAGCTATGAAGGTGAAAACAAAAATCAGCAGCCGCCGCATTAGAATTTAATACCTTATTTAAGGGTCACTAAACGTATCTAGAAAGAGCTATAGTACCCGAAAAGACAGCCTGTTGGATCTTTTCTTGCTTCACTTGAAAAAGATCCAACAGGCTGCCTTTTCAAGCACTATAGCTCTCTCTGTAAAACAACCTTGTAAAAAATATGTTAATATAAAGTCAATGAGGAAGAAAAAAAAGAAATCGCGAAAAGGGACGAAAATGAATGCAGGGCTTTTATATTTTAAATCCTTCGATATCGCGTTCCTTTCCCTTTTCCCAGCTCCTTGCGTCGCTGTGGGCTATGTAACAGACGCCCTAGGCGAGCTTAGGGCTTTGCAAAACAGTTGAGGAGTATAGTTTAAATATTGAATCGAGTCTAATCTGAACTGTGAGCAGCCCTAAGCCCGTCTAGGGCGTCTGTTACATAGCCCACAGCGACGCAAGGAGCTGTGGGTGGGCAAAACAAAAATCAAAGCCCGTAGGGCGACTCAAAATCGGGAGTGTAAAACAAAAAAGCCCAAGAACTTCATTTAAACATCAAATTTAAGCTTGACAGTGTACTAGTCATGCAATGTCGTTATCTTGAGCCTAAAACAGTAAAATGTGATTTTGTCAGTTAATTTATCATGTTTATCCTGTTCTTTAATTGATAGAATAGAATTAGATTCAACTTTCTAGTTTATTAATATAATAAGACTGTGATATTATACATTTTTAACTTTCTGAAAAGGAAAAATTATGAATTCTCTTGCTTCTCAACTTTTATTTTATGCTGAAAATCCGACCAGTTTAATCAATTCTAATAAGTCTGCAGCCATCAAGGATTTGAACGAGAAGGCCAAAAAGGATTTATCTCAACGCATCAATCATTTTATCAGCAAAAACGAAGAGCTTATTCTCAAAGAAATTGAAAGGCATCCTGAAAAAAAAGATCAGGCATTGAAAAGCCTGCAGGCCCTTAAAAATTATGCAAAAGCCCCTTCAGTGGATGAGCGCAAGTACCAGGTGGCATTGAATGTACAGAGAGTAATAGATAAAATTTATGGAGATCCAAAGCCTAAACACCAGGATGAAATTCAAGATTCTCAAGCAGCCGTACCTGAGCTTCCGAGGGATGTTTTGGCCACCATATTGAAGCTTGTCATTAAAACTCCCCTTGATTTACGCAACCAAGCCTCAGTCAATAGGCAGTTTTCAAAAGTAGCGCACGATCCTACCATTATTAGAAACCTATTTAAAACTCCAGTGATTGAATTAAATTTGACCGGCAAACAAGCCGTGCAGCTCTTAAGCTATTATGGCCAGTATGTTAACAATTTGCAGTTGGATTTTTCCCATTGCATGGATCTTGAAGATAGCGATTTAAAATTGCTAGCCAATAGTTGCAAAGAGGGATTGACAGCCCTTATCTTGCCAAAAAGTCTACAGCTTACTGATACAGGGCTTAAAGAGCTAGCCCAATGCAAAGAATTAAAATCACTCGAATTTTTGGGTTATCAAGATATTAAGGGGCATCCGCGGGGATATTCCCCTTCCACAGTTTTGGGTGATTTAGCTCTTGGATGTCCCAATTTAGAGAAATTAACCTTACTCCCTACATATAAAGTTCTTAATGGACTGGAGCGAAAATATACCTTAAGGGCTTTGGATCCGGCCCCTCTTGTTAATATGCCGAACTTAAAATCAATCAAATTGCCAATGAGTTTTCACCTCCAATATCTTTTGAAAAAGGAGGCTGCCTCAGAAAACCCTTGGACACATCTTGAGGCCCTTGATTTCTTTTATTACTGGAGAGAAGGCGAAAAAAGGGATGATGAAGATTTGGATTTGAGACGGGTAATAGAAAAGAACCAAGGGCTAAAACATTTAAATATGCCTCTTGTATATCGTTTGAATAAGGAAACCATTGATGCCATATGCAAATGCCCCAATTTGGAAAGTTTAAAGTGCAATGTTAGAAACGTACCTGCTCAAAACTATATTCAATTACTGAATGCCTGTCCTATAAAATCCCTAGAAGTACGATTGGAGAAGATTACCGAACCGCATTTCATTGAAATTATATCTGCAAAAAATGCAAGAAATATTGAATCCATTGTTTTGCCCCCCAACCTAACTGCAAAAGCTGCGACACTCTTAGCTAGCGTCTGCGTTAATTTAAAATCAGTTGAGTGCGATCAAGATACCCCTCCTGATGTTTTTCAAGCATTGATTGAAAACTGCCCATCCTTAGAATCTTTGCATTTGCCATATCTAGACAGACTTTCTACGTTATCTGATACGGATATCGCGCTATTATCCGCAAAACACTCTAATCTTAAACATTTAACCTTGAGCATTCCCACCCAAGGGATCCCTTTAAAAATTACTGAAGAAGGGATCTCTGCTTTAGCAAAAAACTGTCCTCATCTAGAATCCTTGCAGATCAACTGCAATGTGAACGATACGGCTATGAGAAATTTAATTAATGGCTGTCCCCACATGAAAAAAATCAAATTCTCTTCCTCAACTTCCATAACCGATAAGTCCTTCGAATTAATCGGAGAGAAATGGAAGAGCTTAAAGGAACTTGAAATCCATTTTGAGCATTCTATAACAACTCAAGGATTTGAAGCCTTGAGAAATCTTGATGCTTTAAAAAAACTAGTCATTTGCCAACCTCTCGAAGCATCTCTCGATACATCTTTATCTCCCCTTGAAAGGATATTAAATGCCCTTAAAAACAAAAAACACTTATCACTTTTAGAACTTGATCTTACGCCTTTTCACTCTCAAATCACACCTGAACATTTGGATGAACTTAAGCAAAATTGCCCCAATTTAGAAGAGTCGGATCTCAAAATCCCCGAGGCATAGGCTTTTATAAAAAATCAAAATGGATGATATTTGCAGAAATCTTTAACGGCCATGCTCCCGATTCCAGCGTGCATCATCCAATTTTTTTTGGTATATTCTGTCTTCTTCTCTTTGCCTTTCCAAACGCTCTTCTTCCAACCTATTGTCTTCGCGAATGCGTTCCTGACGTTGATCTTCTAAACGCTGGTCTTCTAATTTCTGGTCTTGAATTTTTTGATTTTCACGATTCTGCTCTTCATTTTTTCTTTGCTCCTCGTTCCTATCTGCTTTTAATGGCATAAACATCACAAAGAGAGATATCCCTAATAATGCAGTTAAAAGATCCTTCATTCCACCCCCGTTTTTACGTTTCATTTTTACCTAATCAGCAAGTAATTGACTCGCCAAATCTTTGGCTAACTTTCCGTCAACTGTACTGTTGAGCTTCATGATGCTCTTCATCACCAATCCAAGATCTTTTTTTGTCTTGGCTCCAGAATCGGCAATGGCCTGCATCACAATTCGTTTGGTTTCCTCTGGAGAAAGCGTTATAGGCAAAAACTCCTGAACGATTTCTAGTTCATTTTTTAATTTCTCAACGCTCTCGGGACGGTTAGCCGCTTGGGCCTGATCTAGCGCCTCTTGGAGGTTGCCAAAGTAAGTTTTGAATAGCTTTAAAACTTCTGAGTCAGGGAGGTTGCCCCGAGCATCAACGGCCAATATTTTTGATTTGAGCATGCGCAAGGTATCGAGTCTAAGCTGGTCTCGGCTTCGCATAGCTTCTTTAATGCCGTTATTGATTTTTTCGATAAATGTCATAGTACATCCCTTTTATTTCAAATTTCGTTTATGTCTTCCTATCTACTGAGGCTCGTACACTATCTTAAATCAGTTTTTGATTTTTCCCAATCAAAAGTAATGAAAAAGATGAAAAATGGCGTTCCTGTGGAAGGGAAATAAAAAGATACGGTCAGGCTTTCGAAGCAGTCGAAATGCACAGCGTCAAACATCAATT
>Ga0206882_1008_pt1 | contig 58615 bp, 61 predicted proteins | sample Alteio_BWOrgCont_4_FD_152908 | JGI IMG/M metagenome (GOLD analysis project Ga0206882, IMG submission 152908) | Enriched cells from forest soil in Barre Woods Harvard Forest LTER site, Petersham, Massachusetts, United States -... | ecosystem: Environmental > Terrestrial > Soil > Temperate forest > O...
GGAACCATCAAAGCCAGAAAGGCAAAGAATTCCAGGCGCCCTAAAATCATTAAAACCGAAGAAAGACAATAACCGAAATCCGATAAAAAAGCGCAAGAATATAACGGGCTGCCTATTCGAAAGGTCATTCCCGTACAGTTGATCATGCAGGCCACTAGGCCGAGAGAAGTTTCGGGATCGTTGCCATCTAAAATAAACAAAAAAATCCCCAATACCGAAACCGTGACCAGCACTAAAAAGAAGCAAAGCGCCATCGTCACTACGTGCGTATCCACATCTTTATCACCCACGCGGAAGGTGCGCATGGTTTCAGGTCTGAAAAGAGATTCGACTTTATGCTGAGCAATCCGAAATAGCATGTAAAGGCGCATGGTCTTGATCCCGCCTGAAGTAGAACCAGACATGCCCCCTAAATACATGACAATCAAAAGGATAACTTGTATGGAAAAAGGCCAAATATCGTAATTGGCATAAACAAAACCTGATGTTGTAATAGCTGAAACAACATGGAAAGTAGCCGCGCGAATAGCTTCCCCTGTAGAATACACACTTGTGGCCGATGGATTAGCTAAAAGTTGCTGGTCGTTTCCGATGAGAAGCCAGGAAGCGAAAGCGCAAGCGACGATAATAATGCCGAGATAAATCATGAATTCGGATTCATAAATGCGATAAAACTGGCCGCGCACAATGTAAAAGTAGAGTGAAAAATTTAAGCTTCCCAATAGCATGCAGAGAATGACCGCCCAATCCGTGGATGCGCTTGCGTAATATCCCACATTGGCAGTGTGGATGCTGAATCCCCCTGTGGATAGGGCCGCAAAAGTGATTGTCACCGCATCCAACCATTCCATGTTAGAATTAGTCAGCATCAGTAAGACAATTTCAAAGAAAGTCAATCCCAAATAAATTTTCCATAGGTGCATGGCTGTTTCTTTGATGCGCGGAGTAAGGGTGTTTTTTAAAGGGCCTGTGATTTCAGTGTGAAATAGGACTTTGCCTCCCACGCCTAGTATTGGTAAAATGGCAACGAAAAGGACCACAATGCCGCCGCCTCCAAGCCATTGGGTGAAGCTGCGCCAAAACAAAAGCGCTTTGCTCACGGCTTCAATGCCTTCGTGAATAATTTTGTGGGTATGAGGATCGCGGACTGGCTCTATGGTTCCAAAAAAAGTGTAAGTCGTTTCTAAGGAGCCATAAGTTAAGGTCTTTTGGATGGGGACTTCAACGCCTGTCGTGGGATCATACCTTTTGGGTTCCATAGCCGTTGAGCCTGTAGTGGTATATCCTGAAGCAGTCTCGAAATAAGCAGCAAAGGGACTTTTTAGGGTGCCGCTCAAAATAAAAGGAAGGGCCGCCAAGGCAGGGGTTATAAACCAGATTAGCATCACAACCAGAAGGCCCTCTCTTCTGTAAATAATGCCTTTGGCCTTGTATCCAAAAGCGTACAAAATCAAGCCTAAAGGAACGCAAATACAGATGCTTTGCAAGAAATAGATAGAGGAATGGGGTTGCGGATGAAGTGTCGGATCTACCCAAAACTGATAATAAGTGGCTAAAAATAGAGGAATAGCTAAAGTGCCGGAAAAGCCGAGGATGTAGAGGCCCAAAATCTTAAAGATATCTCTATACAGCATGTGCTAGTACACTGTTAGCTTGAATTGTGATTTAAAAGGTTTTTTCAATTTCGGCCGTATGTTTTGGGTTGGTGATCAAAATGACTGTATCGCCGGGCGAGATGATGCGGTTGCCGTGGGCGATCATAACTCTGCCTCGGTTTTGGATCATGGCGATCAAAAAATCCCTAGGCAGGTAGGGGCCAAGTTCGGAAAGAGGGATTCCGACGATCTTTGAATCTAAAGAAACGTTGACTTCAATGATTTCGGCTTGATTATCGTACAGGGAAACAAGGGAATTGACTTTACCTGAAAAGATTTGGGAAAGGATGTGATTGGCGGCGCTCAGTCGAGGGGAAACAACGTGGTTTAACCCTAAACGGGAAACTAAGGGGGCATAACTGGTGTTTGACAAAATCACTGAGGCGCTTTCGCAACCTGCTTCTTTTCCTAATAGAGCCGCTAAGATATTGACTTCATCGCTGTTTGTGCAGGTAATCATGACCTCTGCCCTGCCAATTTTTTCCGAACGCAAAAATTCTAGATCGGTTCCATCATGATGAGTGATGATGCAGCGCGGCAGCAGTTCTGTCAGCTTGCAACATCTATCATAATCTTTATCGATTACTCTAACATCGATATTATGGCGCTCTAAAAGTTTAACTAAATTAACAGCAGTTAAAGTTCCGCCGACAATCACTACTGAAGTTATCTTTTTTTTGGAAATGCCAAAGAAGTGATGGGCTTGAGAAATCATCTCGGTTTCTCCGATTAGAGTCACCTCATCTCCGGGCAAAATGTGATCATTTCCGTGGGGGAAGATGATCTTTTTTTCATTAATATTTGGATCGTTGCTTGGATTTGGCCTAAATATAAGCCCTACCATCATTCCTGGTGGGAGTTTTAAACTTTTTAAGGGCTTATCCGATTTGTGCCATTGCTTAGGTATAGTGATGGTGCGCATTTGAACAGTGCCCTGGGCAAAGTTTTCCACTGTTAACGATCCGGGGCTAAGCATGAACTTTAAGATGTCATTGGCGACCAATAATTCCGGGCCAATAAAGTAATCGATATCGAAAAGGCGGCCGAAATCTAGGCGTGTGCGGTTGAGATAGCGGTTATCGCAGACTCTGGCAATGGTACGGGGGTAGCCCAAATGTTTGGCGATGTTGCAGGCCACTAAATTTGTTTCGTCATCGCTGGTTAAAGCGATAAAAAGGTTGGGGGAGAATTCCAGTAAATCATCTAACAGCTGCCAGTCAGTGCCGGAGCCTTGTTTAGTGGCGATATCAATGTTCCAGGAGGCTTTTTCTAATCTTTTGACGTCTTTATCGATCAAAATGATGTTATGCTGCTTTTTAGAAAGCAATAAAGCGATATATTCACCGATATCTCCAGCGCCAACGATAACAATATTCATAAAACGGAATATATACAGAACTTGGAATTCGTGGCAACTTTAAGAATCGTAGGGTGCTCCGATTGACCGCGGTCAATTTTATGGTCAATTATATGAATAATTGCTCGAAAAATTGACCGCGGTCAATTTTATGGTCAATTATATGAATAATTGCTCGAAAAATTGACCGCGGTCAATTTTGCGGGTATGCTTTGCCTCGCCAGATATAGCGAGTTCCTGCTCCATGGCCTTCAATTTGAATCTGAGCATGCTCTTTACGCAATTGATTAATAAGCCTAGTTACTTGTTGACGATTGTAGTGTGTAACCTGGCGAATTTCCTTGTTGGTCATACCATTTTCTTTACGCTTAGATCGTTCCATCAAAATACTAAGAACCCTAGTTTTTGCAGCCTCCCAATCAATTCGTCGATCTCGTTCAGGATGTCCAGGCGCAGCCAACAACTCATGAACTTTTGGTTTTAGGGTCCAATAGGTTCCCCGTCCTGTGCCGCCGCGTTCGATTAGTTCGTGCTGTTCCATCTTTGACAAAATATCTTTAATGCGGGCCTCGTCTCTCTGACATAGTACGGCAAGGTTACAGGTTTCACCTTCGGCGTGGTGGAGTAGATACTGTAAAATGATAAGCTCGTCCACTCCCAGAGGTCTTCCATTTTTATTAGATTTTTCAACGAGAGCGCGAAAAGATGGTGAAAACTCGCGGTGCATGAAGGAGACACAGACAGATTCGCCACTTTCATTTATCCTTGGAGGCTCCTTTCCTTCAATGAGAAGAGCTTCATACATCCTGCTAATCCCAAGATTACTACGGTTCACTAAGCGCATTTTGAGGAGGGAGTTTATCAAAGCAGGATTTCTAGGAACGGGTTGATGATGGAGAATGTTAGAGGGATTAATCCCTCCAATAAATCCACCAGGATTAGATATCTCTAAACGATCAGGAAAATGTTTGATGATGATTGGAGCATTTATATGAAAATCTGCATGACAAAAAGCATTCAGGAGTGCTTCTCTTAATGCAGTGGCAGGATAGACTCTATATTCAAAATGGAAGAGGCCGTATTCTAAAGTTGTAATGGGATTATGGGCGGAAATTAATTCTTCAATACGGCTAACCGCTACAGGGATTGGGTCATTATCATCAACCCGATTAGAGTAACGCGTGTCGCTATCCATCTTTAAATAAGTCCAGTTAAAACCTGGAAAATATTGAAGTAAGGAGGCCTTGTTCCCTGCAATCAAAAGGCCGGCTCTTGTGATTTTTTTGCCTTTTATTAAATCAAGTTTCTCCAAAAAATCTAGATCTGTGAGATGAAGCAAACTTTCCGGCGCATTTTCTTTCCGAGCTAGGTTGCGAACGATTTCCAAGGCAACGTGTGAAAGATAATTATGCACATCACCCGGAATTGTTTCGGCAGTGAAGTCACTTTCTCCCGTTACGACTCCTATTTTTCGACGCATTGTTCCTGTCAAAGGTTGACAGTCTTTACCAACTCTAATAGTTCCACTTCCTGCCGTATCGGTGTGAGGTGGCATTCCAGGATAGATTTGCATGACAATCAGTCTTTGATGACCTTCAGGGACGCGTAATTCTTCAAATACCGGTGTAATTTTTGGGTCTGTTTTGTTGTATACCGTTTGCTTGAGCAAATTTATATCTACCTCTGCAGGGACACCTAAAATGGCTTTGGAGCGGCCAATTACATTATCAGCGACGCCAAACACTACTGTGCCTCCGCCCCCGTTAGCAAAACAAATCGCCATTTTTACGACTAGGCTGACAGATTTATTCATGCTTGAGAGGTCCCATTGTTTGAAATCCAAATCTTGTCCCTCCAAATCATCCGCGATCTGACTTTCGAGTAATGGAAGTAATTCTATGATCTCGTCTAATGATCTCATCAACAGTCTCTTGGAAAATTTAATTTTTCGATAAATATATATGCTTATCTTAGCCAAAAGCTTGCTTTTTCTGGCAATATTTTAGCACGAGCTATACTAACATAATCATTAACAATTTAAAACATAAAGCCGTGAATGCGGTATTAGCATCAAGCTAAAATGGACACGATGGACACGATGGACATAATGGACACAATGGACTATTCGTGCACACCGTCCACTATGTCCACTATGTCCATTTTCTTGAGGCTTGCCGTGTGTGAATGCAAAAACCCTCAAATATGAGGGTCTTTGCTAAGTATTCAAATTCAGGAAGAAAAGGTTTTTTGTGGTTAAGCTGAATCCATACCATACTGCTTAAACAAATTAAAAATTATTTTGTAACGCTCATCACTTATATTAGCTTTTAAATCTTTAATTATTTTCACAGGTCTCCCATCCACTTTGATGGTTGCCTTGGGATTAGCTCCTGATTTAAGAAGAAATTCAACAATAGATGTTGGTATGTTCTTATTCATACAGGCAGCAACAATAGGAAGAACTTCATCTCGACATCTAAGTTTCCCCAAAATAAAATTCATACTTTGTGGCGTTAACTTTACTATTGTCTTTATGTCTTCTTCAATTTGTGTACTATAATCCGCAAATGAATGTTTAGCATAAGGCAGTGTACAACCAGTAAGAAGAGCATCATAAAGTTGAGGGTTTCCACCTGGGTTAATCTTTCCACCGGTGTCCCAATTCGTTCCCGGATTTTCATAATCAGAATTATATGCACTATATTTCATGATCAAGTCATGAATTTTTTTAAGATCAGCTAGCTTTTGCTGACAAATATTTTTTAATCCTTTGTTTGTTTTAGATAAATTTACAATACTACGTCCGCTATTAATTACTTCTTGTATAGTAATTTTTGTCGGGTTTCTGAAACTGAAACTTACAATTTCATTCTTAATTTCTACAGGTATTAATGAAAATGTCATAATTTTTCCTTTTTAGGGTTATAAGAGTTGTTTATTTTTAAGTTCGAATATAATCATCGAAATTTATAGTGGTGATTATATAAAAAAGTATAGGAAAAGTAAATAAAAATATTTCCGATTATTGATATTGCGCAATTGAGATCAATAGAAATATCCAGTTTGTCAAAAGACCAAAGGGATTACTTTTTCGGAGCTCAAAGCCATTTTGTCCTAAGTACAGGATCAACCTTGTCTCATGAGAGTTATGGTTTGATTTTATAATTTTTTAAATCTTGGTATTTTTAGCAAATATCAAGCTGCCACATGTTAGCCCTAGCATAGATGAGCTTAGGCAGGCTCTTGTGAGTAAAGAAGTTTTGCTTCCAAAACAGTTCTTAGCATGCACTTCACTTGCTATAAGAGCGGTGCTATTAAGCAGAATTGCGAAGGCAGATATTCGAGCAGTGGGATCTTTTAAAAGGCCTTTTTTCAATCGACGGGAGGAAATGCTTTCTGGGAAATCTACTTGCTTGCCAATAGGGTTAAAAAAAGGTGGAGGCCAGTCTAAGTGGCTTGGATCAAAATTAGTATGCATATAGATGCATTGTATTTAATTTATTGATTGATGGATAGAAAATTCAAGGCTTATTGAGGAATGGGTTTATTTTTTTTGACTTTCCCAAACTTTTCTTTATCGAAAATGGCATGAATTACCTTATGCTTGGAGATGTGGACCTGGCCGGTTTTTTTGCCAAAACGAGAGACATATTTGCATTGGGTCAGACAGATATCCGCCTCGCCTTTATTTTTGGCTTGGCTATAGGCGATAGCCACTTGTAGAGCCTCTTGCAAAGATTCAGAATCCGGGTCTTGCCCTTTCTGAGTCCGCAAAATGATATGCGATCCCGGAAAATCCCGAGTATGCAGCCACCAATCTGATCCTTTCGCAAACGAGAAGGTCAATTTCTCGTTGGCTTTAGCATTTTTACCGGCCCAAAGCTTTAGCCCGGATGACGTTTCAAATTCATGGAAGGGCAAGCTTTTGTCGATTGGTTTGAGAGGTTTTTCCGAAGAAGGTTCCGGAATAAATTTTTCTAGTTCCTGCAGATTTTGACATTCAGAAATAAAAGAGAGCTTTTGTTGAATATCTTCTAGCTCTGTTTCTATTTTTTTAAGCAGTTTGGCGCGAGGCTCAATGCCTTGGCGCAATTTTTGGGATTTACGGAAGCGATAGGACGCTTCTTCGTAAGGTTCAAGCTGGGGGTTAAGAGAGATGCTAACTTCGCTTCCATCTTTCTCCCAATCCGAGAGAGTGATTTCAGTCATTCCTTTGCTGCAGCGATATAAATTGGCTTGAAGCAGCAAACCCTCATGTTGTATCGCTTGCCATTCTGAGCAAATCTGGAGTTCTTTTAACCATGTGTCTTTTTGTTTTTGTCTGCGTTTGAGATGTCTTTCCGTTTCCTTATATAATTGGCATTTTTTTTGCTGAAAGAGGGCTTTCTTCTCTTTTTCTGCATAGAGCTTTTCAGCAAGGAGGCTGGAGATAGGATATAGTTTTTTTTCATCCTTCGTTAAAGGCGATGGATTAGGTTTGGCAGGTGGATGGTAGTGGGTTCTGGAATTGGGAAACAAAGAGGCTTGGATTAGCATCTGGCTATCGGCCAGATATAAATTTGAGCTTTTAGAAAAAAATTCGCCAATCAAAAGATATTGGCTGTCCGCTTTTTGAAAACTCAAGGAGAGAATTCGATCTTCATTTAAAAGCTCCATTTTATGCAAAGTGTGATCTTTAAGGAGATTCGAAATTTTTTCCGAGAAGGAACTTGATTTTGCTGAGACTTTTTCACTGGTGAGGTGAAAGCGAAGGTAGGGTTCTTGAAAACATAAAAGCATCCGATGATAAACACCTAAATGCTTGAAAGTCAGGATAAAACGGTAAGAATCGATCCCTTTGCAATCAAGAAATAAGCCCCCTTCAAGCTTAGGTTTGATCTCTTGACAAAGGGCTTCTAACTCGGTGAATGATAAAGACATCTCTACCCATTTTTCTCAGAATTTATACGAGCCGCTCTTCTATCGCGAAGCCTTTTAAGGACTATTACTAAGCCGGCCATGCCCGACATCAGCAGCCAGGTAGAAGGTTCCGGAACAGGTACTTGAGGAGGCACGACAGGGAGTATTTGAGGAGGTACTATAGGAACTAGAGGAACATGTTGCTCTTTTTGGTGTTCTTGCTGTATATTCCCGGAACCTCCACCTCCGCCGCCACCGCCGCCAAAGCCTGCTTCACCGATTCCGCCACCACCACCGCCTCCGCCCCCAAAGCCTCCAGCTCCGCCCTCGCCTTCACTTCCTCCAACATTAGATTCACAGGAGCAGCAACAGTCAGAATTTGAATCGCAAGAGGATGTGTTGCAAGAGTCATTATTAGCACACTGAGGTTTGGGAATGCAACACTGAGTAGGAATAAGCGCACCATTTTCGCTTCCTTTGCAACAGGAGGCGTTACAGCATGAGTTTAGATTTTTAAATGACTCCTCTTGGGCATTAGTTAATTTTTCGGGAAACTCGCGATTGTTCGCCAGGTTTGCCACTAATGATGATTGGCTTTCTAGTAATGACTTGTTTCCTGCTAATGCTGCAAATTCATTAGGATTTGTTTGATCAAAAGGCTTTTCGGAAAGATTTATACTGTAAAGGGGAGTCTCTGCTGACTTAGAATGAAAGGTAAAAGGTGTCAGTTTAAAGGAGCTAATTGCAACTTCCGTAAACACTTTGACGTCTTGCTGTTGATTAGAAAGTGAGGTGGGTTCTGCTCCCCAAATCCATGATGTGAGTAAAACTAGCGGGAGTATTAAAACTTTAAATATCGGCTTGTTCATAAAATTAATCCTATCTTATTTATTTATTGATAGGGTACATATTTGTTTACTGTCTTCACACCCTAATTACTACAATAAATTAAAATATTAATCAGGACAATTCAAATATTTAATTAACTTGGTTCTTTAATTGTCTCTTTCATCTTAAGTAGTTGTGTAACAGTCGGTTGCGTTGCAAGTAAGTTTATTCTGTAATTGTTTATTATTTTTTTATAAATCCAATCTATTTGTTATGTCGCTATTAATTTTTCTGCTCCGATTATTTAACTAAACAGAGCGCCCGGATTAACTCTTAACTTTTAGGATGCAAATTCTATGCCAAACACTATCTAAGAGTAAAAGATTCCTGCTAAGCTGCCTTGAGCAGAGCTTTTATCATACAAAAGGAGTCAGATTGATGGAAAGCGTTTTATTGACTAAGAAGGTTACCTGGAAAGAAGTGGCTGGAAAAATAAAAGCCAACCTTTTCTCATAGAAACAAGGAAAAAGATTGGCTAGGAAACCGATCCCTAAAAGGAAACTTAAATCATCAAAAAAAAGAAATTTTTCCGCTATATGGAAATCGGTTTTATAGTGAGGATTGCCTTTTAGGAAGTGATCAAATGATCCTAGTGAGAAGCGGCGGCAATGTTCAAAATGACGATAAGCTTGATAGCATGTATAATGAGGCGTTTCAATAAAAAGTTTGCCTCCGGGGCTGACAATGCGATTGAATTCTTCCAGCGTTTTAGCTATATCCGGCAGATGCTCAAGCACATTCTGACAGATAACCAAGTCGAAGAAATCGTTGGATATGGGCCAAGGAAATTGAGTCAGGTCTTGTCTATCAGGGCCTAAATCCAAGCGGTTCCCTTCTTGCCGGCCCTCCATCTTAAACGATTTTTGAGTGCAATAACTTAGCTCCAGAATTTTTTTGCTTTGGTATTCTTGAATGAGCTTGGCTTTTGCCCTTCGAGCACTAGGAAATAACTTCATATCCGCTTATCGTCCTTTCATATGGCTTCATACTAAAATTGCGCATCTTTTTCTTGAAGAGGAAAGTTGAATTGAATAAGGAAAGGTTGTAACTTAAGGAAGTTTTAAGATTGACTTTGTACAAACACGAGTGAAGGACCTTAAGGAGAAATTATGAAATCATTGGAAACTATAGAGATTGAAACATGGGAAAATTCTATACCCGAAGAAGTTCGAAATAAAGCGGTTCATGCATTGGAAAATGGGAAGGTTCTATATTTTCCTAAGCTTGCCTTCCCCTTAAATTTACATGAGCAGTTGTTTCTTTCTCCGGAAATTATAGCCCCTAAATCTAAAAATATTAGCTACGAAATTCGAAGGGACCGCCTCGCGGGGGCTATTTATAGTGGCGAAGATGGCCTTTTGCTTAAAGAAATGATCCGGCGCTATGCCTTGACAAGCCGCCAGTTCTTGGAAAAATTGATCCCACATTATTCTTCATCCTTGATTCAAGCTAAAACTAGTTTCCGGCCAGTGGAAATCCTGGGCAGAAAAAGTTCTTATCGCAAGGATGACACCCTTTTGCACGTCGATTCCTTCCCTTCCAATCCTACAAAAGGACAAAGGATTTTACGGGTTTTCACCAATGTCAATCCGAATGGCAAGCCAAGAGTATGGCGTTTAGGGGAGCCATTTCAGGACGTGGTCGATAAAATTGCTCCTCGAGTATCGCATCCTATTTGGGGAACAGCTAGACTCTTTCATCTATTAAAAATAACCAAAGATTATCGTACCGCGTATGATCACTATATGCTGCAAATTCATGACACGATGAAAGGGGATGCCCATTATCAAAAAACTGTGCCTCAAGAGGAAATGCATTTTCCTTCCGGCAGCAGCTGGGTCGTGTATACCGATCAAGTTTCCCATGCGGCAATGTCCGGACAGCATCTTTTTGAACAAACCTTCCACCTTCCCATTAGGGGGCTCAAAAATGCGTGCACAGCCCCTTTAAAAGTGCTGGAAAGGTTTTTTAATAAAAATCTGATCTGAATGATGAGATGAGTAAAGAAATTTTGCCAAAAAAAAGACCCAAGGTCGGAGTGGTCATAGGATCCGGAGGAATTAAAGCCTTTGGCGCCGTGGAGCTGTTCGATTTTTTAGCCCTGCACCAGATTCCGATTGATTTAATTGTGGGATGCAGCGGAGGAGCCTGCATGGCAGCTTTGAAAGGGCTCGGCTTTACCACTGAGGAAATGAAAAACTATATTCTTTCAGGCGTTTCCCCCGTTAGCATTCAGAATCTTGATTTCGGAATGTTCGGAGCAATTTTTCATGTTCCAGGATGCAGTTTTAAAAAACACAAATCCCTTTTTAAGCCCGATCCAATCATCAATAGGTATTGTGAAACAGCAAAGGGAAAGAAAATCGAAGATCTATGTCCAAGAATCATCATTCAAGCCACCGATATCGAAACCGGAGAGGAAGTGCGCCTGACTTCAGGTTCCTTAGCGGAGGCGGTTTACGCTTCCGGGGCCCTGATTCCATTTCTCCCTCCCATGGAAATTGACGGTAGGACGCTAATTGATGGAGCTTTTACAAATTCTGTGCCCATTACGACCGCCATTGCAGAGAAAATGGACTTAATTATAGTCATGGAATTTCAAGAAAAAAAGAAGGAAGTCTCAGGCCTTTTGGAAGGAATGGAAAACTTACTGTCGAAATCAGTGGAAAGGCACAAGAGATTACAAATGTTGCTGGTGATGGAAAAGCCATTTTATGAAATTATTTATATCCGTGTAATCTACACGGAGGCTCTTCCATTCTGGGATGTCGACACAATACCCTTTATATTTGAAAAGACCCGAAGCTGTGTGAATCAAAAACAAGATGAAATTATTGACGCATACGATAACTTTTTTATGCGGCATCAACATGTTTAATGCTAAGCTTAAGGACGGTGTCTTGGTCGTGATTGGAAGTGCAGGCATAAAGTCTCTAGCAGCCCTGCCGATTATCGATTTTCTTTTGCAAAACAACGTCCCCATTAAGAGATATATAGGCAGTGGGGCTGGGGCGTTTCTGGCAGCTCTCATTATCACCAATAATCGGAAAGAAGATATTCCCAGATTAATGTCAGCGATTTACAACAAACAAGCCATGTCTGATTTTAATTTGAATGCCTTGTTGACTATGATTAACTTTCCCTTTTTTAAATACCAATATGGCGATGGATTTTTGCATAATCAACGCCTTCTGAAGCTTGGAAAGAAATTTTATGGAGATCTAAAAATTGAGGATCTTCCGATTCCATTGGAAATTTTAACTACCGATTTAATTACAGCCGAAAGTGTCATGCTCGATTCAGGCATCCTTTATCAAGCTTTGTATGCTTCGAATGCCTTATTTCCTCTATTTCCTCCCATTTGGATTCAAGATAAATGGCTTGTTGATGGATCTTTTACCTCTATCCTTCCGATTCTAGCGTTAAATAACTACAAATTCGACCTGATCGTATTTATTAATATCGATCGTTGCGGAGAGATTCACTTCGAAAATTTTGCTGAATTTGTCTGCAATACATTATTGCGTACAACAGCCTTTGCACATATGACGGAAAGAACTCTAGCCCTTGATTTGATGCATTCTAAGAGCTACTATTTTACGATTGCATTCGAACATAGATTGAGTATGTGGGATGAATATGCAGCAGATCTGATTTTAGATGCTGGGGAAATTGCGATGAAAGAGCATGGACCTCAAATCATGAAAATCCTAAACATATAAAAGGACAAGGGACCAAAGGGACATAAAGGACCAAAAGGACGGAAATGGTAGCATCCTTACGTCTCTTATGTCCTTTATGTCCTTTTTGGTCTCTTGTCCTTTTAAATATCAATTTAAGTCTGACAATGTACTAGCTAAAATTTTCTTCTTCGAAATGATGATTGGAAATCAAGTATCGGAAGATTTCTTTGTCCGCATAGGATCTCATCAATTCATCGGGGATAATATTGGCGATTTCCTTAACTTCTGCCAGGATTTTCAGCTGTTTACCCTGGGAGACCTGATATTTCAAAATATCGAGAAGAGCTGAGCTTCTGAATTTTTTTGATGTTATCTCCAACGCGATTTCCTTAGCTTCGGTAAGTTTGTTTTGTGCGATCAAATGTTGGACAATTTGATCAAGTAAACCATTTTTTTCGTTTCGGTAGCTTTGTTGATTATCTGGTATGGCAAGAACGATTTCTCTAGCCAGTGTTATCTCATTTGATTTTATAGCTTCTTCTACCAATCCGTTTAGGGAACATGACTTATTGTTTGTTATGATATTAATTGCCCTTAATTTTAGTTTAAATTCATTGTATATGGAATTGATGCAGTGCTTGTTAATTATATGTTTTGTTTTATCACTACATTCCATAGGGCTCCTGAATTAGCAGGCTTAGCTCAATTTTAAAGCTAAATTATTTTAAAATCAATTCATTTAATTTTGCTTTAATTTGCTTATTTGGCTTCCATTATTTACTTTTACGTTATGGTTATGGTCATTTCTGCGTTACAACTTTATAAAGTGTGTTTGAGAAAAGTCTTGTCCTTTTCTGTTTGACTAATAAATTTTTGATGATTAACGATGAGATAGAGATCAGGAGAGTGATGATGATTAATCAAGGGCTGCCCTCTAAAAAAATTGTTATTTTTGGCGGTGGCATAGCGGGACTTACGGTTGCTCATGAATGTGCGGAAGCGGGCTTAGAAATACATGTCTATGAAAAAGAAAATATTTGTGGTGGAAAAGCACAAGGATATCGAAACCCGGAAGGATTTCATGTAGAGCATTCGCTAAGGGTCTATACCTCGTCCTATTTTTCTCTTTTTGATACTATGAAGCGTGTTCCCTATAAAGGCAAAACAATCTTCGATAATTTAGTGCCAGTAGAAGGTTTAATTCTTAAGTCGGTCAAAAAAATAATTCCTGAGGCTTTTGTTCCGCGCTTATTTTCAGTTTCTCAGTTGGAAAAAAATTTAGCCGGCGCAAGAAGTTTGCGTGCGTGGGGAATTCCGTGGTCGGAAATATTGTACCTATTTTGGGAATTAAGCACTTTTGTAATGAAATCTCAAGAGCGACTACGAAAGAATGTATGGCCTTATTCTTTTGAAGATTATATCCAGCTTCATAAGAGGTCTCCAGCCTTTCAGCTATATTTGAAAACTTTAGTCAGCATCATTGTGGCCGCAAAGCCCACGGCTAGCGCTCCTTTGATATTGGATTTGCTTGCGCGGACGATTGTTTTCCATTCTTACAGATATGGAATTAAGGGAGTTCAGTCCACAATAAATGCTTTAAACGGGCCTACAAATGAGCGTTTCATAGACCCGTGGGTGGATTATCTCAAGAGTTTGGGGGTAAAGTTTTATATGAATAGCGCATTGGAGGACCTAGAAATTGAAAACGGCAAAGTACGAGAGGCCGTTATGGCGGATCGGTCGCATGTTAACGCAGATGCCTATGTATTGGCATTGAATTACAAAAGTGTTAAGAAGTTTATACCTAATTTCGATGCTTTTGAGCAACTTCATCATGAATGGTCGTTTGGGATGCAATTTTATTTAAATGCCATACCTGCGATGGACATCAAAAATTCATGTTTTAATTTGGTGTTAGATTCTCCTTGGGATGTTGTTTATTTATTGGAGGCCCCTCCTCTATGGAAAGATGTCGCCTTGCATCCCTCGACGAAAGCCATACTTTCGGTAACTCTATCCAACATCGAAAATGTCGGAATTGTTTATCATAAGCCATTTCATGAGTGTACTAGAGAAGAAGTTTATGAAGAAGTGCTTGCGCAAACGGGTTTTGATAAGTGTAAGGATTTGATTATTCAGTCTTCTCTAGATCCAAGAATGCTTTATCTTACAAAAGAGGAGTGGGAGGAGCAGAAGAATAAATATGAAAATAGTGAATGGGAGATTTGTCCTTCCACAAAAGGGGGGCATCGATGGGTCTTTAATTCTCCGCTTTACATTGCCCAGCCAGGAACTCACGATCAAATGCCAACAGTCAAAACCTCAATCGATCATCTATTTCTTGCTGGAGAATATATAAAAACTCCCTACTTAATTCCGACAATGGAAAAGGCCAATGAATCCGGAAAGCTGTGTGCAAAAGAGTTATGCGATTATTTCGGCCGTACTTATAATGACTCGCGATTAATCCCTCCAGAACTTCCCATGGCAACAATTCGCAAAATTGATACTCTTTTATTCCGGCTGTTCCGGTAGATATAAAATTAGGATAGCTAACACTTCTAATATATGCGTCAGCAGGATAAAGGCATAGCCGCTTCAAAATTGTACAAAGTCGGATTAACTCCTATTGCGAAAAAGCACCAGATTGAATTAAAATTCACATATGCCTAAATAGCTCAGCTGGTAGAGCAGCGCATTCGTAATGCGAAGGTCGTCGGTTCGACTCCGGCTTTGGGCAATCCTTTCAAACCATCACTAGCGCAAATTTTTGATGGTTTTTCTTTTTAATTTAATAGTTGAAATTTCTAAAATGGTGCACTGGTGGTGCATTATCTGGCAAAAAATCACCACTCTTCTTAACTCATATTTCCTTGATAAAAAGATGCATTTTTAGAGTTGATTGCACCACTAGTGCACCATTTGTTTTTTTTGACAAAGCTATTCACTATCTTGAATATATCAACAGGTACTATTTTCATTAAAACATCACAGCATTGTATATGCGTTGTTGCTAATTTTTGGGGATTATCGTATGGTATCGTCTTTAATTCAGGACGGCAGATGGCATATATTGAAAAACGAAAAACGCAAGATGGGGATATCAAATATCGGGTGCTTGTGAGGTTGAAAGGACATCCTACGCAAACAGCGACTTTTGAAAGACTGACAGATGCACGTAATTGGGCGCAGCAAACAGAGTCTGCTATCCGCGAAGGTCGTCATTTTAAGACATCAGAATCCAAAAAACATACGCTTGCTAAGTTAATCAATCGCTACATGCAAGATCATTTGCCTTTGAAAACAAAAAGTAAGCAAGAAGGCCAGCTTCTTTGGTGGAAAGAACAACTTGGAAGCTATGCCCTTTCTGAGATTACTCCTGCTCTTATTGGACAGTATAGAGACAAACTCGCGCAGGGATTAACACCAACAGGATCTAAGCGAGCACCCGCAACTGTTGTTCGATATTTAGCGGCTCTTTCTCATTGTTTGACCATTGCTGTCACAGAATATGGCTGGATAGACGATTCTCCCATGCGTAAAGTCACAAAGCCAAAGTTGCCAAGAGGTAGAGTTCGATTTCTAAGTGACGAAGAACGTTCGGCGTTGCTGTCTGCCTGTAAGGAAAGCACTAATCCTTTTCTCTATATAGTGGTAGTCCTAGCGCTTTCTACAGGAATGCGTCAAGGCGAAATCATGAAGCTTCGATGGGAAGATATTGATCTTTTTAGAGGGAGAATCATCCTTCATGAAACAAAGAATGGAGAGCGGCGTGTTGTTCCTTTAAAAGGTTTGGCTCTGAAACTGCTTCAAGAATTAACTAAAATGCAAGGTAGAGATTTTGGATTTTTATTTCCCTCTCAAAAAGATCAAAAGTCTCAAAAGCCTAAACCCATCGATTTGCGGTTTCCTTGGGAGGTAGCCCTTAAGGCAACAGGCATTACTAATTTTCGCTTTCATGATTTGCGTCACTCTACCGCAAGCTATTTAGCTATGGATGGAGCTTCCCTTGCTGAAATAGCAGAAGTTCTTGGCCATAAAACTTTAGCCATGGTGAAGCGATATGCTCATTTGTCTGAAGCACATACTTCAGGCGTTATCGAAAAAATGAACGAAAAAATTTTCAATCCCTAGAGGTTTATGAATCATCAAAAATTCTGGAACGGCTTTTGCCGTCGTTTTCGTTCTAAGACCGCAGATTTTAAGACGTTGCTCAAAGAGTTAGAAGACAACTTTCCATGCAGTAAAAAATGGTTCAAGCGTGAAACTTGGGAAATGGATAATGCCATCTTGATATACAATAATATTGAGATTGAAGAATTGGGACATCAAGGAACGATTTCTCAGAGAGAAATCATAGAAGCCATTAAATTTTCAGACGACGATGACTTGCATGGAAATTTATTTAATTATCTCAATCCCCATCATTCCCCCTTTGATTTTGATCACATTACTACCATTTCCGTATCAGATTTTTTAGAATTTTTAAAAAATAAGTGTTTTAAGATGCCAGATCATTTCCCTAAAGAATTATTCGATAGCAATCGACAGCAGGATGAACAGACTACACAATCAACAAAGCAAGGTGAAATTGATGGGAAAAATCTTAAGAAGCTTGTAAAAAGCTTTGACCTCAAAAAAATGACTGTCAATGAACTGGGGATATTACAGGCTCGAATTTTAGCCGCAGCACTTTGGAAAAATAATGAAAACCTGAGTCAAACAGATATCATTGATAGTGATGAATTTATTGAGGCTATGCAACATTTTTATAGCTTTACAGGCTTGTCAAATGCTGAAGAGAAAGAGATGAGGCAGGAATGGATTTGTGACCTTGATCCTAGAGACAACAAACCAGGCCGAAAAAAGAAACAGTAATAATTTTTCATTATTATCATTTCCTATTTGAAATTGGATTTCTCGATTGAAAAATTCCTTTCTCATTCCATGAGCATTCTTAAAGGTCTTTATTTCCCATTTGAATTTCCCGAACAACTTCCTAGTTCACAAGAATACCTCTAGTTTCTCCAGTCGATTTCCTTAAGAAATCCATTCGAGAAATAGCTTTCCATCCATTCGGACATAAAGCTCGATTCTGTAAAAATATTGGCAAAAGCACGCAAAGAGTCTTGGTAAGGCGCCAAGACAAGCGAGCCAAAGCAAAACAATCGAGGTTTTTATGAACGAAGATACAAATCGAAAAGATTTACATCTGTACCTGACTCCTAAACAGTTTGTGGCCAAACATTCCTTTATGCCTATGGGAGGGCTTAGACATCTGCTTTTTTATGCAAAACAGACAGGATTGGAAAAAGCTATTTTAAGGATAGGTAAAAGAAAGATTCTCATTTCAGAAGATGGTTTTTTCAATTGGTTGAAGGAACAAAATCAAAAAGGAGGCATCCAATGAGAACCTCTTTTCTCTATTTCTTGGGAAAATTTCTTTTAGAAAACTCAGATGGGGCGAGCTGTTATCTTGCTCCATCTGATCAGAATACTTTCAATCTACATATTCAACCCAATGATAGCAAAGGGGGCGTTTTATGAGAAAACCTTTAAAAGAGGGCATCGCATTTCTAAAGGAAAATGTCTGTTTTAAAGCATTTTATCAGAAAGAACTCCCCGAAGCATCCTTATTTAAACATATTGGCTGGCAAAATGGCGGGCGATGTCCCTTTCATGAAGATAAACATGCAGGAAGTTTTCATGTTAACCTTGATACTGGAGCTTTTAAGTGTTTTTCATGCGGAGCGAAGGGTGGCGACATCATTGCGTTTTTGCAGCTTAGAGATCATTTAACTTTTGTTAAAGCTTTGCAAAAGTTATCTGCTGATTGGGGGGAATAATTATGAAAGACATTTTCCCCAACTACAACGGTATGCCACTTCGGTGGGTATGGACTTATTGCGATGCGGAGAGCAAACCCTTGATGAAAGTGGCAAGATATGATTCTCCAAATAGAAAAAAAGAAATCGTTCCTTATCATCAATATTCTGATGGGCAATGGAGGGTGGGAGCAGTACCTAAGCCGTATCCCTTATTCGGATTAGACAGCTTAAATGAAAACAAGCACTCAGAATTCGTTTTTATCGTTGAAGGAGAAAAGTGTGCTTCAGCTTTGCGATCGTTAGGTTTTATTGCCTTTACCTCAAGCGGTGGAGCAGGCAATGCTTTTTCATCTGACTGGACACCATGCTCTGGATTAAAAAGTGTGATCATCATGCCTGATAATGATGAGCCTGGCAGGAAGTATTGTGCGGATATATGCTCTGCAATTCATGCTTTGGATAAACCACCACAAGTCTTCAAAGTAGAGCTTAGAGGTATTCAAGAAGGTGAAGATATCGTTGATTGGCTTAAGCAACGCATTTCTTGCTGGGATACCTATTCCCCTATATCTGAAGAAAAAGGAAAGGGGATTGTGGTCGAATTGTTAGCTGAAATGGGATTTAAAATCCCTATAGGGCGAGATCAAAAAACTATTAAGGAGCATGACTGGCCTAAGCAAATTTCTCTCCAAATGAGAGCTATGCCGATTTGGAGTGATGATCTTTTTCCTAGTCCGTTAAGGGAATTTGTCAGTGAATTATCTAATGCAACAGAAACTCCAAAAGAACTGAGTGCATTTTTAGCCTTGTCAGTGATTGCTACGGCTGCACAAGGCAAATATCGAGTTAAAGTTAAACCTGATTATTTTGAGCCTGTGAATATATGGACTTGCGTGGCGCTTCCTCCTGGAAATAGGAAAACAGCTGTTTTAGGTGCTTTAACTCAACCTTTGATGGAATGGGAAGATCAGCAACGTATACTGCTTGAACCTATCATTTCTAAAATGGTTTCAGAAGAACAAACATTGAATGCAAAAATAAATGCCTTAAGACAAAAGGCAGGCAAATCAGAAGGTTTAAACCTGAAGGAGATTCAAAAAGAGATTCTCCAATATGAAGCGGCTCTACCCCTCATTCCTAAAATGCCTCAACTTTGGACTTCGGATGTCACCCCAGAAAATCTCGGAGTCATCATGGCAGAAAATGATGAACGGATGGGTATTCTTAGTGATGAAGGCGGTATTTTTGATATTTTAGCGGGTCGCTATTCCAACGGCATTCCAAATTTAGACGTTTTTTTACAAAGCCATGCTGGCAGCTCTGTAAGAGTTAATAGGGGTTCTCGATCCCCTTTATATTTGCATAAGCCAGCATTAAGTTTAGGGTTAAGTCCTCAACCTGATGTTTTAAAAGGGTTGACCGCTAATCCTAGTTTTAGAGGCAGAGGACTTTTAGCTCGTTTTTTATATGGACTTCCTCTTTCAACCTTAGGTTATCGGTTGCTAAATACGCAGCCAATCTCTTCTGAAGCCAGAGCTAATTATTCCACTCTTATGCATACACTTCTTAGTAGTCCTTGGAGTCTAGATGAACATGATAAAAAGACTTCTCATGTTATCGAGCTTTCAACTGATTCATATGGGTTGTGGAAATGCTTTGAAAGGCACATTGAACCGCTTATGCGCATGGGTGAAAAGTATTCACACATCACTGACTGGGCTGGAAAATTAGCAGGAGCCATTGTTCGGATAGCAGGTCTGCTCCATATCATTAGGCATGCGTTTCAACAGCCTTGGTTGAAGGCTATTCAGTCCGAAGATATGCAAGCTGCGATTGATATTGGAAACATAATGGGCGAGCATGCTTTAGCGGTTTTTGAGATGATGGGAGCCGATCCTGCTGTGGAAGGAGCACATACCATTCTATATTGGATTCAAAAACGATTTATCAAATCATTTACATTTAGAGAATGTCATCAAGCCCATAAAAGTCGTTTTAAAAAAGTCGCTCAAATGCGGCCTGCTATGGAAATTTTGATTGAAGAAGGCATTCTTCGACGAGTGGAAGCAACAAATAAAGTGGCTCACAGGCCGAGTGAAATCTTTCAGGTAAATCCCTATGTGTTAGCTGAAAAAGATTCAAGCTTTTGAGGCTTTTGTTCCTTTTGAGATGAGGTAGAGAAGGTCTCTATCTCCTTTAAACAAACAACTATAAAAAAGGTAAACCTATGACAAATCTTAAACGAATAGAATCCAATCTTCTGAATGCCCAACATTCAACAGGTCCAAAAACGCATAAAGGAAAAGCCATAGCCAGCATGAATGCTGAAAAACATGGAATCCTTTCAAAGGAAACTCTCATAAACAATGAATCCATTCATGATTTGAATGAATTTGCTGAGGCTATGAAATTAAACTTAGCTCCTGAAGGACAATTTGAAGCTCTTCTGGTTGATAGAATTGTATCTTCAGCTTGGCGCTTGCGCCGCATTATTCGTGTCGAAGCGCAAATTTTAGATGAAAAGCCTGAATATGATTTTGATAATTCCAAAATACTTGCTGACTCGTTTAAAAATGAGGATGGCAATCGTATGTCAATTTTATCAAGATATGAAACCACACTGGAAAAGTCTCTATACAGGGCATTGCATGAATTGCAAAGATTACAGGCTCAGCGCCGTGGACAGCCTGTAATGCCGCCCATGATGTTGGATGTAAATATTTCTGAGGACGATGGGTTCGTTTCGCAAAAAATTGAATAGCCAATATAAAGGAGGGTTTTTAAAGTTTCCAAAATTAGGAGGCAAACGTGTCAAAAAACGATAGACAAGTCTGTTAATATTTTGTAGAATCTGTTCATTTTCATAAGCGATTGAGGTTTTGTGTCAAAAATAGAAATTTTCCTTATTAGCTCGATTTTTTACCTCTGCTCCACTTCTCTTTTTGCTACTTCAGAACAAAAAGTAAATGGTGAAGGGCTAATAACCGAAAATATTAAACATTCATATCAAGATAGGAAAAATATGGAAGTACAGATATCAGAAAAGAATGGTTTATTGCAGTGTATTTTAGAAGGAAGATTAGATTTTTTTAGGTCTTGTTCCCTTTGCAGTCCTTTACCTGGCGCTTACTTTCAAGACACTGTCAAGGATACTATTTACTATTCTTCTGGCATTAATTTCGCTCCATGTAATGGTATAATGGAAGAACATGAAAATAATATCCCTTCTGAAGAAGTCATTGATCAAGCTATTGATTTTTTTAATAGTCGTAAATTACCCTTTATCTGGTGGACATCAGCAAAAAATCTAGAAAATAAAGGATTTCAGTTTGGAGGAATTCTTACGGGAATTGCTCTGGATATTTCTCAAGGCATTCCCGTCGTCGGAAAATCTCCTTCATTACAACTCGAAATTAGAATAGTCCAATCAGAAGCTGAATTAAGAACTTTTTGTGAGCTGACAGTGAGTGCGTTTGGAATGGATCGCGCGACTCTAGATCAATTTAACGCTGTTAATAGTGTTGCAATGAAGCAAGGAGAACAACTACACTTTTTAGCCTATCTGAGTGGAACTCCAGTTGGAACTGCTACACTCTCTACGTGCCACTCTTCTGCAGGAATTTGGAATTTGGGTACTCTACCTGATTATCGCAAACATGGTATTGGCGCAGCTTTAGTTCAAGCAGCACTCGTTGAAGCGCAAAAGCGAGAATATAATCAAGTCATGGCGATATTGATGCCTAAAGGAATGGCATGGGGACTTTTTACAAAGTTGGGATTTAAAGAAGTTTGCCATTTTCCATTTTATGTTTATGGTGCCTCTTCTGATGAACTAGAGAAGTAATCATTATTTGGCTCAGAAAATATTTTTTCCACGGTGCTACGAGAAAATATGCCCAAATTTATCATTGACTACATTCACAGAAAGTGATAATTATATAGGTTGTAAATGAAATAAACCTACGTATTTATCACCATGACTGTTTCTCATAAATTCGCTAAAGCTAAGGATATCTTCAGGACACATGGGGGAATACTTAATACAGCTAAAGCCATTAGATTAGGAATTCATCCTAAGACTCTTTACAACATGAGAGACCAAGGGGTACTAGAGCTTTTGTCTCGGGGTCTTTATCGACTTTCGGAATGCTCTGAAATTGCTCAACCAGATTTAATCATTATTTCTCAAAAAATTCCTCAGGGAGTTATCTGCTTAATTTCTGCATTATCTTTTCATGAAATCACAACACAAATCCCTCATAAGGTTGATATAGCCATTCCTTTGAAGGCGCACAAGCCAACAATCGATTACCCACCTGTTCGTCTCTTTTGGTACGCTGAAAAAAATTTTCTGGCTGGCATTGAGGTACATAAAATTGATGGAGTTGATGTTCGTATTTATTCAGCTGAAAAAACGCTTGCAGACTGCTTTAAATATCGAAATAAAATTGGTTTGGATATCTCTATGGAAGCTCTAAGACTTTACTGGCAAAGAAAAAAAACGAACATCAGTAAACTCCTAGAGTATGCTAAAATCTGTCGCTGTGAAAAAATTATAAAACCTTACATTGAAATGATTGCTCATGAATAAAGAAAAAAAGAATTTAGCTGAATCAGTCCTTCATCGTTTAAAAAACCAAGCTAAAAGCACTCACCGAAGAACAGATGAACTTTTGAGATATTATGCAATCGAACGCTTTTTATATCGCTTAAGTCTCTCCCCGCATGCGGATAAATTCTTTTTGAAAGGGGGATTAATGCTTAAGGCATGGGAAATTAGCAATCATCGAGCGACACTTGATATTGACCTGCTTGGAAAAACCAAGAATAGCATCCAAAATCTAAAAGTGATCATCAACGATATATCTAACAGTGAGGTAGTCGCCGATGGCATTCATTATGAAACAACATCATTGAAACTGACAGAAATGCAGGTGAACGGAGAATATCATGGTCTGCGTGCACTTTTTAATGCAAATATGCATTCAGCAAAAATTCCTATGCAACTTGATATTGGGTTTAGTGATGTGATTTTCCCTGAACCAATGATCATTGCTTATCCCACAATTTTGGAATTTCCTCCTCCAAAGTTGCGAGGGTATACTCCTGAAAGTGTGATTGCTGAAAAGTTTGAAGCAATGATGAAATTAGGTCTAATCAATACGCGTATGAAAGATTTTTTCGACATCTGGATATTATCACAACAACTTTTCTTGAACGGAGAATCTTTGCAAAACGCTATAAAAACTACATTTGACAAAAGGCAAACCCTGTTAAACGCACTCCCTGACTCCTTAAGTGAAATATTTTATGCTGATCCTGTGCATCAAATGCGGTGGAAGCAATTTTTACAAAATATTGAAAATGAAGAAAAGAACATTGAATTGTCAAAAGTGATCAGTGAAATTAAAGAATTCTTACAGCCTATTGTCTTAGCTTCAATGAATAAGCAGATATTTAGCAAGACATGGAGTTACGCAAAGAAATGGGCTTAAAAAATATAAGGAGAGAATAAATATGGTTTTTGTAAGTGCAAAAGAAGGACCACCAAATTATGGGCCCAAAGAACCCTACACTGTCCAATACTTTGACGAGCACGGAAATATGACTATAAAAAGCGGCGGAACAAAAACATGGCGCAATAACAATGTAGGGAACTTAAAGTATTTTAAAAAAGGTAGTTTTGCAAGCAGGAATGGATCTATTGGAGTTGCTAATCAGATGGCAATATTTCCTGACATAGAAACTGGGCGTAAGGCTTTGATTAAATTATTGAAAGGCCCCTCATATTGTGATTTGAGATTGGAAGAACTTTCGGATAAGTATGATGAAGAAAATAAAGCAGAGCATCGTAGGATGCTTAAATCTATTTCAAAACTTGATCTCACAAAAAAAATTAAGGATTTAACGCCAGAGGAGTTTGAAAAGCTTCGGGTTACTATGGAACGGATTGAGGGGTGGGAGATTGGTAGAGATGACTTCATCGAAAAATGTTATATTTCAGGGGTTCACAAAAAACGGGGTGTAATTCAGGAATATCTTGTTAAGGAAGGTTCTAAGGAGAATTGGATTTCAAAGGAAGAAGCGATAAAACTAACCCTTGAAGGACGTTTACATGCGACCATTGTTCACTTGAAAAATGGAACAAATTATCTACGGCCCGAATATGGCTTAAAATCTTTTGAGCTTATCGTTTGAGGTAGGTAATGACAAACCGTTTCTTTCAAATATTAGTGACGTTCTGCTTGTTTCCATTACTGTTTGCAACCGCATCAAACGAAATCGAGCTTTCTGGGAGACTAGTAAAAAAATACTATAAGACATCGATAGTTGTTCAAGATCCTGCTTTTGGATGGTTTTTAGAGTTAGATGATCCTTCGAAAGCTAGTTTAGATAATACCTTAAGTGGACTGGATGCGAATGAAAAGCAAATTTGTTCCAATTTTCATACGGACTTTATCCAGTTGATATTAAATGGTGGAATCGATCCCCAAACTTGTCGCGATTTAGAAAACCAGTCTATAAATGTCAAAGGTCAATTATGGAATCCTCCACATGTATATCGACCCATTCCATCTCATCAACTATCCCTTCACGGATTAACACAAAACAATCAAGACAACCTTGAAAAGACTCCTGTGGAAAAATCTCCACAATCAGTTCAAACTTCCCATGCTGTATGTAAAAATACTTGGAAGCCTTGTGGAGTAAATGAAAAATTGAATGATGTTCCGTTAGAGCTTCCAGAAGGAGCGCCTCAATTGCTTGTCACTTTAAAAGGCACTTTACAGCTCAAGCTTTGCCCTGGACCTCCTAATTATGAATCTATTGAAAATGGAGATTATCCTGAATATTGTTGGATGCTTCAAATGGACTCAAAATCATTCGATATAGCCTCAAAAACTCCCGTTTTAGAGCCTGCTTTATCAATGACTGACATCATGAGTGTCTCAAATTGGACTGAAGTTCAATTGGGATTAGAAACCGATATGAGAAAATTCTGTAAAAGTCACATTAACCAGGAAGTTACTCTTCAAGGGTATCTTTCTCATGCAATTCTAGCACATCATCATGCTCCTTTTCTCATGTCTGTACAATCGGTATACAGAATTGAAGAACCATCAACAGAACAAAATTCGGAAAAAGAAATGACTCCAAAATATTTATATAAAATTATTTCTGTCGAAGACTGGAAGAAAAGCCAAGGAATGGCATCCGTTAAACTATCGATTAGCGATCATGATTTTATACACCTCTCTAAAGAAGATCAACTCGATAGAATTATTGAAAAGTATTGGGCAGATATCCCAGAATTTATTGTGTTAAAAATTTATACAGATAAATTACCTGGAAGGTTGATCTATGAGTCAAATCCAGGTGGATCAAGCAAATACTATCATCTTTATAATGGTTCTATCCCATTAAACGCTGTATGTGAGTCAAAAACCATCAGAAAATAAATATTGGCAAAAGAGCAAAAATTGAAAGTCGAGTGTGATAAAATGACAAAATGTAAAACTAGTAAAAGTCAAAAAATTATAGATACCATAGAACCAATCGAAGCTTTAAAAATTCTAAAACTTTTAAGTGAAAACGATCGGACTCTTGCAAAGCAAATTGAAAAGCTATTTCTTGAACAGGTTCAAAAGATTGATATGGAAGATATCGCAGCCGATGTTCTTGCAGAATTAGATTTCATAGATGTAGAAGACTTATGGGAAAGAAGTGGATCCACTCGCGATGGTTACATAGAACCAGGAGAAGAAGCGTGGGCAATGTTAGAAGAAGCAATAGATCCTTACATAGAAAAAATGAAGCGTTATCATTCTCTTAAAATGTTTGAGGAAGAGATGGCTTGTTGCATGGGTTTAATTTCTGCTCTTCATCAGTTTGAGAATGAATCGGAATCTGAATTTAAAGAATGGGCAGTAGATGCTCCTTTATCAATTGCTGATGATGTTTTGAGTACCTGGAAGGAATCGTGCAAAGATCCAGAATTGAGACAAATTATGGAAAATTTCATTGCGAAACTTTCCTAAAAACAAAGGCTTTTCAGCTTTAATTTCATGGTGCACTGGTGGTGCAGTGGCAGACAAAAAACAGCGATAAATGAAGAATTACCGCGACAATCAATCTAGTCTCAAGTCGCTTATTTTAATGTTGTTATGTCTTGCAATTGATTGTGAGGAGTGGAACACAGCATAATTCGTAATGCGAAGGTCGTCGGTTCGACTCCGGCTTTGGGCAATTCACTTTTATTTGGTAAGAGGTATGTTAGAAGGCAATTCATTTGATTCTTTACTTTTGGATGCAACGGTTAAACCACTGCCTTGGACCAAGGGTGGACCAAATGAGGACAGCATGCAACAACAACCTACATCAAATCTCATCAACAGTTCAGTAGCTGACCCAATTTTTACCATTAAAAATAGGGTCATTACAATGAAAGAACTTGAAGCTCTTAAAAAGCGACTGCCTCCTGGCATTGATATTCGTGTTACAGCTAAAAATGTATTAAATTTCGTGCTCGATTTAGAAAAACAGGTCACCAAGAAATCATTTCAAACTTTTCCCGATCTTAAACTGGCGAAGCAATGGTTGGCTGAACAAGAACGAAATGCATTATTGGGAATTCATTTTCCCCCTCAAGCAACAAAGCGCACATTTGCAGATGCATTCAAAAGGTATAGCACCGCTTGGCTGAAAAGCCTCCATTTTGAGATAAACTTGGCCTTGAATGATTCGCTTAATTCTAATGATTCAATCAAAGGAGTTTTGATATAAAGTTCCGTCCTGATTTCCCTATGGCAGTGTGATTTCAGACGCAAAAACAGTAACAGCTTCACTATGCAATCTTACGTGGATAGGTGTCATCTGGGTTACTTCAAGTTTTACTAAGCCTGGTCGTTCTATAAAGTGACCTTGTTCTACTCTGATCCATTGCATGGTTTTAATAATTTTTTGATTAAATGCGTAAGCAGCTAATCCGCCTTGCATAGATCCTGTAAATGGATCTTCAGGAACTCCGACCAGAGGGGCAAATCCTCGTGCATGAATATGATTTTGAGGATTAAAAGTTTCATTTGTTAAAATACAAAAGACAATGATTTTATCTTTTTCAGCAAAATCGATAGCTTGTTGCATGTTAGGCTTTATTTTTCCAAGACAACTCAGGTTACGGGCTGTAAAATAAAGATAATTATTTGTTTTCTCAAGCATTACGGATTTTGAAGAGTCAATGAGATCCTTTGAAATATCTAAAGCAGCTGTAATTTGATCGATTGTATAAGGTGCTGAGATTAATTCGATCTTTGGAGCATCAAATATAAAACGTGGTGTACAGGGATTAGATAAATCGATTTCTACATTCAAAATGCCAGCATTTGTTTCAATTGTGAGTTGATTTTTAAGTTGAATGCAGCCAAAAAGCCCCTCGCGTGCTATGGTGCATAAAGCCCCTACGGTAGCGTGTCCACAAAATTTAATTTCATTTCCTGGTGGCGTAAAAAACCTTAAACGAAAATTAGCTCTCTCACTTGAAAGTGCAAATCCAGTTTCGGATAAATTCATTTCCCTTGCGATTTTCTTCATATCAATATCGCTCAGAGAATCGGCGTCTAAAACTGTGACAGTGGGATTTCCTCCAAATAATTCATTCGTAAAAGAATCAGTATGATAAATTTTATATTTACGCATGAAGCTCTCCTAACTGCTTAATATGATTGTAAACACTAGCTCGAGAAATATTTAAATGCTGCGCGATAAAAGGAGCAGCGTTTTTGAAATTAAAGATTCCTTTATGATACAGGTGCTGAACAAGTTCTTTTTTTTGATCTCTATTTAAGTGATTTAACGATAGATGCTTTTCATCTAAATATTGTTGAATCACTAAAGTTGTCTGTTCTTCACACTGACTACCAAAAGTTTCTATTGGATTTTCTGATTTATCTTTGACTTTTAGAAACATCCCTAATAACTTGTGCGCATCTTGAAAAAAGCTTGCGTCAACATTAAAGCAGATCAAACCAATAGCTTTTTTTTGATCATCACGAATTGTAATCGAAGTACATTTAAGTGCACGACCATCCCAATTTTTCTTATAGTAAGATGCAAAATAGTCTGGAAAGTCACTAGTATTCACTTTTAATTCATTAAGAGGAGAGGTATCGCCAACTTTTCGCTGAGACATGTTATGGTAAATAGCAACTAACTTTCCTTTCTCCAAATCATGAACTGCCACTTCCACAAAGGGGTGAAAAAGTTCAACAATAGCCTTAATCAAAGGTTCATAATGTATCCAGAGTTCCTTAAAGCTCTTAGCCTTCATATTTCTCTCCTTTAAAACCATTATACCCATAAATTAGATATTTTGTCAATATTAGACATTTTGACTATTTTTCAGGGTTTCATATGATGGCAAACAGCATCGCGTTGCAATAGACTTTAAAGACAAAATTAACTATTCTCATGGCTACCTCATCCGCTTTGAAGCACATTTAAGGAATCTTAAGGATAAATTGTTATGAATTCATTATTAGATGAACTTTATGCTTTGATGAAGCATCGAGAAAATGCTCACCTCGAATTTAAAGAAGCAAAAAACAATTACGACAGTGATAAGTTGACTCAATATTGTTGTGCTTTAGCGAATGAAGGTGGAGGAAAGCTTATTTTAGGGGTATCAGATAAATAAACATTGGAGCAAGTTTGGATCAAGATCGGAGCAAGATTAAGTAGTTGATTTATAAAAAACATCATCTTCAATAATCCTAAAGCAAGAAAACATCAAAACAAGTTTGGTGCAAGTCTGTGTGATTTGGAGCAAGCTTCTTAACGTCTTTCATTCTAAGGTCCCATCTTCCCGCAAAAAGAGCCTTCATCATCCTAATTTTTCTATAACCATGGATCAACCTTGGACCAAATAGGGGCAGCAAATTAGATCAAACGGCATCAAGTTGCGATAGACTCTAAGCTGAAATTCTTGGCCACAAAACTCTCGCCATGGTGAAAAGATAGGCTTATCTATCAGAAGCTCATACCACAGGGGTTGTATCAAGGATGAATAATAAAATTTTTGGAACAGTAGGAATCAACGAGGGAATAGACGCTACGCGCAATCTGCTTCCACGGTGCTGGTTTAATGAAGAAAGGTGTGCTCAAGGGGTCTCCAGCCTTGATAATTACAAGAAAAAATGGAATGACCGACATGGATGTTGGTCGAGTAAGCCTCTGCATAGCTTTGCAAGCCATGGAGCCGATGCATTCCGAATGATGGCAGTGGGAATTGGACGACTGGCAAACAAGGGTTTAACTGCTACAGAATGGCGTCAGCTTCGAGTTGCTTATACAACATGAAAGAGGTTGGTATTCTGTTAAAAGTTTTTTTTATCATAGCTAAGGTTTGTTGGAGACGATTCTTGTGATAAAGTGTGCCAGAAATTAAAAGGATTCTAAATAGAACTGACCACTACATGCCTTTAGCAGCTATTTGTTCAACAGGTCGAGAAAATGACACGCTTATACGAGCATGCTTTCTACTTTTAGGCTTTGGCTTTACCGTGATGTTGACATCTTGATCGAGAGCATTTAAGAAACGCATTAACCGATCTGTAGAAAAACCAGAAACTTTTCCATTCAATAAATTTGAAACCTTTGACTGAGGGATATTAAGAATGTTGCTTATCTCTATCTGCTTAAGCTTTCTTTTTTTTACAATGCGCTTTATTTCAATCATTAACATTGTTTTAGTTTTCAGCTCATCAGCGTTTTCAAGCCCTAGATCCTCAAATACATTACCAGACCCTACTTCGTAATCTAAGTTTTCCATTTTTCCTATCCTTCTCTTGTTTTTAACCATTCTTCATAGACAAGTTTGGCTAACTTTAGTCGCGATTTTATGAGATCTTTGTCTTGCTGAGAAGTTTCTATTCCAGTCTTAGATTTCTTTTGAAACACATGTAAAACTATAATGGCTTCTGTAAATTTAACTGTATAAACCATACGAAAGGTACCACCTGAAGTTTCTTCTACGACCTCCAAGACACCAGAACCGCCTTGATGCTTAAAAACTTTGGTTTTGTGATGTTTTTCTCCGCACTGAGCATACATGAGAGCTTCTCCGAAAGTTTCTCTAACTTTCTTCGCAAAGCTTTTCAGGTCTTTTTTAGTGGAGCCTATCCAGATAACGTGTTTCAATTCCATTCTCTTTTAGTTATACCAGAAAGAGTATATGAAAAGCAAGGTTCTGTCTATACGAATTTAAGCAGATGAATCCAATAGGTTTCACCTCTCCCAGTGAAACGGTTCGCAAGTGTTAGAATTTCTCTGCTTTTAAATGGCCTATGGTCGCGGAAAACCAGTTGAGTAATACCGACCCATAGTCTTCAACTGAAAAAACTCGCCCCAGGGCTTTTAAAGTGGTCGGCATTTTTCTTCCGATGGAAAATTTTTGGGAAGGAAGCGAAGCTTCCGCAGAGAAGCGTCTTTTTCTCTTTGGCTTTTCTTGCTTTTAAAGGCGAGACGGCCGGCGCGAAAGCAGAGGCCGGCATTCCCTTTAAATATCGATATCGTTATCGTCCAAGTTTTTTAGCAATCTCCCTAGGAAAAAGCCAAAAAGTTCTGTAACCTTCAGCAGTAGGAGTTCTGTAACCTTGGGGGTATTCTTATGTGATGGTCATTTGATGGATATGCTCCTTTTCCTTTAAAAATAAGGGAGATTCATTCGCTACGCCACGTTGAATCGTTGGATTTGAGTGAGAAAGGAGGTTAACTAGCGTAGCAGCCCTAGTTGTGCTATACTTCAACTTGTTGACGGCTTCTTCGATAATTTCGTTTCGCCTTCTATCTAATTCGGCTTTGAAAGCCGATGTTTTGAGCCAGCAATAGATTTGCTTCACGCTAACATGGGCTTGGTTGGCAGCTTCTTCATAGGTGGGACAAGCGAGAAGATAGGGAAGCACTTGTAATTGTCGTTTCGTCAATTCTGTGTGACTTTTCATAACTTATCCTTCCTCTATTTTGGCCTGTTTTCCAAAACAAGCTTTGCTTTCCATTGTAAGAGAGGGTGAGTGTTAATTTTCTCAATCAAATTGCGATCATCTGTGGCCAGTGTTCCGTCTATCATTCCATCCTCAAATAAGCTTTGCAGAAAAGCTCGCTCACGTTCCTTTAAGGGGAAAAGAGTCGTCAATGCAGTTTTACAATCTACTAGCAATTGATTTGTCCAGCCTAGCCAATCGTCATTGCGAAATGCACGTTTTCTAAGCACAGGAATGAGCTGATCTTTAAGCTCTCTTTCATCGAAGTGAATTTCATCACCCAATATCTGTCGCCAATCTTTTGTTCCCATTGCTCCATAGACAAGACAGGCGAGTCGTAGTTGTTCGATATCCAGAGAACATTTCGTGAGTAGTTGATGAGCATCGAAAAGATCACGAGAAGCATGCCTTCCAAATAGGGCTGAAAGCTTGCCCGCACCAAGTTCATGGATATCTAAGAGAGGAATCTCTTTAGTTTTTCGCATCCCAATGCTATGCGAAGATTTTTTGTGTATACCATCCAAGATGGCCATCAGATGCCAAACTTTTTCCATGATTTCAGGCCGAAAACCTGTTTCTAGTGCTTCTCTCAATAACTCTTTCTTAGATATTTCCATTAGGCTCTTCCCATTCACGATTGATCAGATTCAAAGGAACAATTAGATTCCATTTCGAGATCATTTTTTGAGGTTGTTTATGTCTACGTTCTAGGTAGTGTGGTTTCAGAGGGCGATGTTTACAAAGGTTGTCGAGATAATTTTCTGGTATCATTAGTCTTTCACGATGAGTTTCTAAGAAAAACCCAAGTTTAGCAATCGTTGTTGCGTTGTCCAAAAGGAAAGCATATTTCAATATCTGGTCTAAATCGAGGTATTCAATGCTCTCAAGAGAAAGCCAAATTTCTTCCCAAGATCCACACAAATGAGGGCGATCTAAAACATCAACCAATGTGCGTTCAAGAGTGGTCACTAATATACTTTGACCTAATCGATCAATGGATTGAGTTCCAAATTGCTCGCTACTGTTTGCCTTCAATGCAGTTGGAATTGAAACTGCTTGATATTCAATATCTTTAAAAACAAAGGAAGCCATTACTCGTTTTTTTGAGAGATAGATAAATTTGCTAGAAGTAGTATGTAATTTCCCGTGTAAATCAAGGGCTGTTCGATAACCTAATACTGCATCCTCTGCCATCTTGCTAGTAACTAAAAAAGGATCAATGGGATAAGCGCTTGCCGTCACTCCTTTGGGGATAGAGTAATACAAGCCTCGACGGATGCGAAGGATATGGTCTTGTTTCTGATGGTAAGCCAAGGAATTGTGCAGGGTCGAGTGATTGATAGTGCAAGTAGATTCCTGAGATAGCCAGACAATCAGGTCATTTACCGTAAATATCTGATGTTGAGCAAAGAAGGAATCGAGCTTCATATCACTTGTCCTTTTTCTTTAATATTACTAATATTACTAGTAATTTTCAAGAAAATCATCAAGCATCTTAGGGAAAGTGTTGTATTTTTTCTTTGTTACCACTATAAGAATTAGTGATTTTCAAGAAAAAAATCAAGCAAGTCCCTTAGGGTCTGCTGAAAAAAACTTTACCAAGAAGAGGGGTCATGATGTTTCTTAGGCTTTTTGCTATTGCTGTTGTTTTTCTTTCTTCATCGACATACATCTACCCATCCAGTGTAGATTCAAAAACTCCTATCATTGTTTACCTCAAAGGAACTTGCTGTGCGGGAAAATCTACCCTTATTCAAGCAATTGAGCAAAGATGGGAGAATTTGGAAATTGTAGATGAAGATCCAATAGTACACAGGACATATCCTAATGCCGTAGCGCTTAGATTTCCTACTGAATATACAAGCATTATAACAGCCATCGCTGAACACAACCTCTATCATGCTCTTCGAGCAAAAGACGTTCTGTTTAAGAAAACTGCTACACAAGAAGACTGCATAAAAGCGAGCAATGCCTTAAGTGCTATCCAAAATGAGTTAAATCAATCTCAAAATCTGCCCTGGAAAGAAGAGGTCAATGAAGGAATTCGCAAAGAGATCATAGAGACAATTCAATTAACTCTCCAAAATGAGAGAAGTGTTCTTCTTGACTCATGGTATTTTACAGCAGATCAAATTCAAGAGCTATTTCCAACAACACCTGTTGTACGAGTAATGTTATATTGTCCCTTTCCCATCGCTTATGAAAGGCTGCTAAAAAGAAACAAGGATGCAATCGAGCAAGAAAACCTGCAAGAGAAGCGATACATGAATCAACTCATGGGCAGTTTTTGTTCGCTCTATCAGGTGAGTGATCAACCAGCTCAACCAATTCAAATTATTAACAGACAAGAACTAGATAAGATCTTTAATTCGATCGCTGCTAACAAAACGTCAGCGTCTAAAGCTTCCTTGCTGGCAGTAGGGTCGCCATTTAATCTAGCTTTTGCCCAAAGTTCTTCGGCTCTTCTGAATACTGAAGTGTTAATAGGCAAGTAAGTCAGATATCCAGATAATTTTTCAAATCGATCGAGGCTCTTACAATTACCATCCCTGAGTTTTTTTTCACACAAACCCCGCCGTACTTCATAGGATACAATTTCAGGTAAATAAATTTCGAATCCATCTGTACTGATAAAATTCAAGAACCATCTGACGATCTCTTGATTGTTGGGATGCTTCGGGTAACAGAGTTTTGAAATTACATTTGCATCTAAAAGGTATTTTTTAACGATCATTTGGGAACTTTAATCTAGTTTCATTTAACGTTTTTTCGATGTCAGGCCATTCGGTGATATCAAATTCACTGGATTCATTCATCCAGGAAACAATCAACTCTTGAAGTCCTCTATATTTATTTAATGAAGGAGCTAGTTTATAATCAAAATCTGCTAAATAACTTTTTGAAGTGTCTGCAATTTTATTCTCATAGTCTCCGACTGTAACACTACCACGAGAAAAATTCGAGTTTTGGCGGCCTGAATAACTTCCCTCTAGGAATATCTCGGGGCGGTATGAATAATTAGTTTGCCTAGGGAGGTCTTGGTACATTTAATTTCTCTTTTTTTGTTTTTGATTAAGGTAGGTATTTAATTTAGTGGTTTGAGAATCGTCGAATTCTTTCCTAATCACACTATGAAGCAAAGTAAGAGAGTTATTAATTTCATTCCAATTTCCCCCATCCAGATCGTTTATAATAAATGTATCAATGTCGAATATTATGGGTTTGATGGCAGAGTCTGTTTGCTGTTCTGTTAAAGTAATAATAAGTCGCATGTTTTCTGAATGTGGGATTTCACATCTTAGAAAAAAATCTTTCCGCTGGTCTAGTATGCGTTTAGGGAGCAGATCATTTTTATTAATCCAGTCGCCAACCGGATCTTCTGAAGTTCTAGGAATTAGATTAATATATCTCATTCCAATCCTTTTTATTTGCAAGGAACCAATTATTGAAAAAAGAGCTTTCCAAGCATGCTCAATATGTACAAGAAAGGATTGCCAACTAGAATACTGCCCAATTTCATTTATGGTTAGAGTCCATGGGGCTAATTGAATCAGGCGTTCGTTGGTTTTGTGAGTATAAAGCATTTGATTTATAGAGATTACATTTTCCCCTAACGTTGTTTTTCCTTGGGTTGAAGAAATGATAATCCCTTTTGCAGTTTTTGGCTCCATATCATAATTTTCACCAAGCTTAGAATGTAAACGGCCATACCATTTGCCGTCCCAATTCTTCAATGATTCGTCATTGCTTGTGAAGTGGAATTCGCAGATAGCTTCTAATATAGTGGGGTTTGGGTAGGGGGCAGGAATTTCAGCTTTCATATATCTCCAAAATGTTGAACGACAAGATCTACTAGCTTCAGGATATCATAAGAGGATTCATTTTTCTATCGAAACCATGACATACGGCCAACGGATCACACTTTTCACACTTTTGTCACAGCAATCCTCAAAAACAATCTGTAATAGACAGAAAGGGACAGCAATGCTAGGATTGCATCTCGCAAAGGATAAGACTGTTAAGTATTGCCCTTTGCTGTCAGTTTGGAGGGGTTGCGCATTCGTAATGTGAAGGTCGTCGGTTCGACTCCGGCTTTGGGCAATTTTCTATAGATACCAAAAGTATGAGCGCTCATTGCAAAAATCAATTTTTCAGCAGGAGGAGCGGGTTATTATTGGCCTCAATGACTTCAGTTATGTTGTTGTGCTAGCTAAAGCGGGAAAAGGGTATAAATTAATAACGGCTTATTGGATAGAATCCAAGCACAGGCAGAATAAGCTTAGAAAAGAATATGAGGAGTATTTAATGAAAAAAAAGGGGGGTTTCGCGTTGTAGACGAACCCCGTACTCCTTCTACACGTGGTAGATGAGCTAGTTTCATTATAGCATTTCAGTCAATTTTCATCAAGTTTCATTAATTCGGCTGCTTGTTGTTGAGTTAACCCTTTTTCTTTGATGATATCAGAAATCAGCATAGCCAGTTCCGCCTTGGTTTTTGCTTCTTCTGGATTAGATAATCCAGAATCTGCATAAACATTTCCTGATCCAACAGCGTACTTTGACTGTATAATGTTGATACTCAAGTTTTTATAGTTGAAATCAAAACTGTGGCTGACAAAGAAATTGGCTTGGTCCGTAACAACTCTGTTAATTTTAAATTTATTAATAACTGTAGTTTTGCAAATTTAAAAATTTGCAAAACTACAGTTATTATATAAAATTTTTTTGTGTTAAGTTGCGAAATAAACACCCGCTCCGGAGCACAGTCAATGGCAAAGAGAGAAGCTAAGAAGAAAGCCACTTCCGAAAAGTAAAAGAGAAATATTGTCAACATTGTGGTAGCTGGCACCGGTTATAGCACTAATTACTTGGAGATTTATGAGGTATAACTTTTTTTCACTCTTTAAACAACGAAATAGTATCCTATTGCTTCTTCTTTTGATAGGGGGAGTGGTTGCAAGCATGTACTCCCCTTTGAATTTTCAAAGCAAGCAGCTGCCTATAAACTCTCTTCAATCAACGCAACATGAAAAGGAAGATGCTCATAAAAAAGCTGTTCTAGCAAAATTGTTCGATATTCCCCTCTATTTTGAAAAAAATGAAGGACAAATGAACGAACGCTTCATAGCAATGACAATGCATACTAGGAGCTTCACTGCTACATTAGCTGTCTATTTTGGAGCAATCCCTGCGGAGAGTTTTGTGGTTGATGACAATACTCAAATCACTTGGAGAGCATAAGCTCATTGCAATTTATAGTGGCGATGAGGTGTATACCACATCGTTCAGTCCAACTGTTGTTCTTAGGATCGAGCCGGACATTTTTCCTCCAAAAAATTTAAAAGGTTGTCACAAAGTTAAAAAATATTCATCTTCCCCACCGTATGATTGTGTCAATATTCTTCAATGGCAATCTCCTGCTAGAGGCATGCGTGTGCTTTATTACGATATTTACCGCGATTGCCACTTGAAGAAATGGATAGCGCGTATCCCAAGCGATCAAAAACTCAAATTCAAAGAGAATTTACGAAGATGTGAAAAAGGAAAAATTTATACTTATTTTGTTGTCTCAGTTGGCGAAGAAGGGAGTCAGTCATCTCCTGCTTGCGTGCAGTTGCGTCGGTAATGTACATCTCACACGATTTCCAGGTTGTTTGATGGGGCAATACTGTTATAATTGGAATGAGAAGTTTCCAAGAGTTTTGCGGGATCGCCGGTTTTACTGAAAGTCAGGCTCAAATTTTTAAAATTGGCGGGTTTTTTATGGAAGGCTTTTCGTAATTGATGCAAAGACTTCCCAGCCACAGTGCAGATAATATGCAACAATAATACAGGAGGGAAAACAGCAAAAGATAAAACTCCACGAAAAGTTGTCGACACAATTCTTGTCGCCTTACCTGATATATTAGGATCGGTTTTAAGAATAATGCATTTTTCATGCGTTGAATACATATCCGCATGGGCTATTATTCCCTTGCGAATCTTTGACCCTATAACTTGATAATAATTAACCCCTTCTTTCGCCGCCCAATCAAAATAAGGAAAGGGATCATTTTCTTGGCAAAAGATATTAATTTCGGGCAGTTTGTTTTGTTTTTTGAGTTTTTTTAAGTTGTCTAGATCGAAAAGAGAAAAGCCGGGAGCGCCATAAGCCATTACTTTTTGTACTTGATTTGGAAAAGTAAGCGCGCTTTGCCAGGCATGGGCTCCACCTAAACTTTTACCGAAAACAAGCGCTTTTTGGTTCGAGCAATTATTTTCAAGCCAGATTTGAATTTTCTTTTTTCCAATTCCGAAAGCATAAGCCCCAACCGAGCCAAAGGGGTTGAGGTCGGTCAGTAAACTTAGCGCGAAGCCTTTATCAGTCGGATAAGTTGTTCCCTTAAAAAGAAGCAGCGGAGGTGCATCAGGAGCAGTTAAACCATAGTCTGTGATTGGAGATCCGATCAAGGGCGGGGTAAGAAAAATTTTTTCAACTTTATATTCGACAAAGAGCCATTCATTATTTACCCTGATAGGGACATGCAAGCTCTCACGATTCTTTGGGCCGAGAAATGGGTAGAGAGAAAGAAGATCGCCTATAATCATCTCGATGTGGAAGCTATCACTTTCTGTTAAATGTGGATTTTTTAGGTGTGTATTCAAGTCTGACAAAATTTTTTGGACGAGATCTTTGGCTTCATCTAGTAATTGAGGATTCTTTTTCCACAGGATAGCAGCTAGAAGGGTTCTATCTTTTAAAAGCTCTTTGAGAGGGGGGACATTGCCCTGAAGAATTTGCAAGATCATCTTCTGACGCGTGGTTAAGGATTCCAAAGGAAGATGGGGAGTCCAGGGTGTTTTAGCGCTCACAAGCACTTTATCGAAAGCTTGTTGTGCAAACTGCTGATCCTTACTTTGGAGCTTGGCGGAGATGATGTTTTTAAGATAAGCGGCTTTAAGGTTTTCCATGGCTTGTTTAGAAAGAGCCTTGATCTGCTGATCTGTACACAAATGGGGGCCAACTTTGGCGGTTAGAAAATCAGAGGCTAGATTTTGCAGACATGTGCTATTGCTTAATCTTTCTATGGTCATTTAACTTCCTTACTAAGGCGAGGGTGGGTGTAGAAAGGAAATCGGCCATTAAGGTTTTGCAGAAGACGAGGCTGCCTGCGCCGAGCATTGCTATATTTGCCATGAGTGGTACTCCGGGATCATTAAAAGATAGTAGAACAAGATTGGTTTTTATTAAAGGAATATTTGCGAGTTGCCCTAACGGACTTTGATTTTTGTTTTGCTCACCCATAGCGACGCTCTAGGAAGTCATTGATTAATGGTTTATCTATGATCCAATGACATATTGTGCATACTTGGAAGAGTGCTTCAAGAATAGCTGGCAAACAATGCAGGTTATTGAGAAAATAAAACAAAAAGGTTCTTGAGAACTGTATGAATCGGATCGTTATTGTGAGCGACCTTCACGGATTTTATCCCAAATTGGAAGAAGGTGACTTGCTGATAGTGGCAGGGGATTGCACAGCTAGTGATAAAATCGATGAATGGAGGGGGTTTTTTAACTGGCTATCGAAACAGGATTATAAAAAGAAAATCTTGATCGGCGGCAATCACGATGGATTTTTAGAGCAATGCCTTGACACTAAGACAGAAATAAAATTAGGGCTCACAAAAGATGAAGGGTATGAGTATCTTTGCGATTCCGGCACAGACTATGAAGGCTTGAAGATATGGGGATCGCCCTATACTCGTCGATTTCCAGGCCAGAATAAAGCCTGCATGGCTTTCAGTGTGCAATCGGAGTTTCAGTTAAAGGATCATTTTGATTTAATTCCTAGCGATATCGACATTTTGATTACTCATTCACCCCCCTTCGGCATTTTAGATGAGTGCGATAATGGAAGAGTGGGGAGTGAAATGCTCAGACAGGCTATAACTAGAGTGAAGCCACGCTATAACAATTGTTTAGAGCAATAGCCGATATTCATTGTTAAGATTCCGAAAGACTCATCGCGTAAATGAGCCTGTTAAAATAGGATTTTCCACTATTTTTTTACAGGGACCAAGAAAAAAGATCCATCTTGATCAATGACCTCATAAATACTTTTTTGAGGGTATTGTGAGGCTAGGGTTTGCTTATCATCGCTGGCCGAATTGCGCCACAGGAATGGACAATGGCCAGTCTTCGCAGTCTCAATGATGGGAAATAGGGTGTCGAATCCGCAATACCACATCTGAGGCCGCATGGGCAGGCTTTCTGGACCATATGCTTCAGGCAAATTGACAATCACTACCGGATCATTGCTGGTACCGGCTATTTCCTCTACCTGCGTTTTTAGCTTCTGAGCCTGATGATAAGCCCCATTCCATAAAACGGCTCTTTGGTAGGCAAAAATTAATTCCAATGCGAGCAATAAATTTATTAGAATGGCGGCGATTTTTCTGTAATTAGCCTGCGCCGCGGCCATTGCCAAGCCTAAGTAGATAAAGACCATAGGAATGTAAAAGTAGCGGCTGCTGGGATTGCCTCCATTAACCCATGGCAAAATGCAAATTCCGTAAGCCAAAACCATCCCTAAAGCCATTTTGCTGCGCCGGGCGGCTGCTGCAAGCAATCCAAGCAGAATCAAGTCCATGGCCATGCCCCAGGGTGACAAAAAAAAGCTCTTGGAAGCATTGGACAAAAGACCTAGCAAAGGAGATCCGAAAAAAAACATCATTTTTGTGGATAACGCGTTTGTTTGCCAGCCTGTTTGATATTGTGAAGTCAGGCGTAAAAGAAGTCCAAACAGCCAAACAGTTGCAATTGGGCAAAATATTAACAGGTTGTTTTGGCGTTTTGTAGGCGTCTTAACCAATGCAAACATAAACAACACCGGAAAGAGCAGAATCCCCCAATCCCATGTCAAGAAAGCGATCAGCTGCAAAAGAGCCCATCCTAAGGAGTATTTCCAAGCTGTTTTGGGGCTATCAGCTGAATAGAAGCTTAGGCTGTAGATGCCCAATAATATCCAAGTGGATGTGATCACATAGCCCAAGGAACAGCACCAAGCGATGGCTTCCATACCGGCAGGGTTTAGGGCATATAGCAGGGCTGCGGTTGCTGAGGCTTGAGGAGCTAGTTTGCATAGTTGCCAAGCAATAAGATACACTAAAACAGCGTTGACATAGTGAAAAAAGAGGGCCAGCAAATGCCATTCAAATGGGTTAAAGGAGCCATGGGCAGTAAGCTGCCAAAGCCAGCTCAGAATAGGAGAGAAATGCAAACTCCAAAGAGATTTTCCTTCTTTAGCGCTTTGGATTAAAGCATAATCGTCGGAAATAAATCCGATGGGAAGAATGAGCGACAAGTGTATGGCCAAGGTCAAAATTAACACTAGGCTTAGGAAGAAAATTGGATAGGCTTCATTGTTTTTATAAGAGTGCATTTTTATGGCCTTTTTAAATCAGCGATTTTCCATAGGGCTACCATATAGCTTTCCCCCATGGTTCTAACGGGAGAGGGGGCGGTAAAGATCTGATCTTGATCAGAAACGAAAAAGGTCCCTGCCGGAAGCCCCTTAATAGGTGTAAAAACCTCAATTTTGTATCCCTCGCCTTGCCTGTAGGTTTTGAGGGTTGAAGAAGCAAAAACTTCTCCCTTTTTAGGCAGCGGCCCCAAATAGTAATGGATATTGTTTTGAGATAAAAAGCTTTCTATTCCCTCGTCTTGGATGGTTTGATTATAGCTGAAATCATTGATCAGACCATCTGCAGGCAAGATTTTGAGTCCGGAGTAGTATGCTAAAACCCCCGGGGCATCGAATACAAAGACAGCGTCGTCTTTGAGGTTTCTTTTGAGCAAATCGGCGATTTCCTTTCCGGGGTTTTTAACTATTCGGCCATCAATTTTCTGCTCGCCAAGTCCAACCATAACTGCTGAGAAGTTAAAAGAGGATTTAAGCACGCTTATTAAGGCCGAAAAGGCAAAGAGGAGCAATAAGCTACACTGGACCCCTTTAGAAAAGAAGGCATTCCATTTGGCATTTTGCTTTTGAAGGGCGCAAGAGGTGCTTGTCAGTAATTGCATGCTAGCTAAAGCTGCGCTTAAATAGGCGGTAGTGTAGTACCATTGGCTTCCCCAAGAAAATGACGCAATGTAGGCGGCATGCGAGGCTATTCCGCATAAAAGAATGGCGAAAAAAACGGCATTGGGAAGCCTTAATAATAGGATGGCTGCCAGCATGTAAATGGCGCTTAATACGGCGATTTTTCCATGGACGCCCAGCAAGCCCAAGGAGAAATGCGCCTCAGGAAAGGTGCTTTTAATGGCTCCGCTGATGGGCATCAAGTGCCCGAATTGACTGTAGTTATAAGCCAAATAAGGGGAGATCAATAAAATCATTGGCAGGGCCAACGCGGCTATCTGCATGGACAGATGGCTGAGCTTTTTCGATTCTTTGATCATCATGCAAGCACAAGCCCCTGTTAGAGGGATCAGAATAAAGATGGTATCCAGCCTTGTAAGAAAGAGAAGACCTCCTAAGCCTCCTAAAGACACCAAGAGGATCTGATCGCGAGATCCTTGAAGGAAAGTTACAAAAAGATAAAGGATTGCTAGCTGTAGCAGAATGGACAGGTGCGCTTCAAAGAGGCGCAAACCTCCTGTTGAAACTAATACGAAGGTTAATACAAAAGCTCCGGCTAGCCAAAAACGCATCTGTAACTTTTGTCCGATGAGATGCAGAAAGTAAAGGGAAACAGCCGTAAGCATCAGTTGAAAGGCCCCCATCAGGTGCAATAAAAGAGCTTTATCTCCGCTGGCGAGCCAAGAACCCACGGCGCAAAAAAACATCCAAAGAGGGTGGTAGCCATTGGTGGGAGTGATCTGATGAAAAGTACTGCCGTGCCCTTGAGAGATCTGATGGGCGATTTGCAAATAAAAGTAGGCGTCATCCGCCAAAAAATTGTCCGGATTTAGGTGGAAGGCAGCCGTTGCTAAAAAAATAAAAAAGACTATCCAGCTCCATAAAAAGGGATATTTAAATTCGGTTGGCACAAATTTGATATTCATGTCATTCTCCTAGGTTAGCGAAAGAGGAAGGCTATTTTGTATTAATGATTTTTGCAAGAAGAATTTCAAATTAGAGCTGGAGGAAATTTGAGCTTAGCTCTTATAATCCTACTTTTTCTGAACTTACAGAGCATAAGGTATAACTTGCGCATATTGATCATCAGCACTTTTTTTCCGCCTCTAAATTCGATTGCCTCTTTAAGGCCTTACTCTTGGGCCAAATATTGGACGCTGGCAGGCCATGAGGTTGTTGTGCTTACTTTACAAAAACAAGTTGAGCCGTCTGCGGCACTTGAAGTCTTCAATCCGGGCTATGAACTTATCGAAATTCCCGCGCCTTCTTTATTGTCTTTTCTTAAAAGCCGTTACAAGCCCAATTTTAATCAAAGCCAAAGCCGTCCCAATCCAAAAAAGAAAAATCTCTTAAAGCGATGGGGTGTTCGCGTATTTGATTACTTGCGCTTTAAGAAGGGGATTTTCAATGCTTGCCGCATGCCGGACTTTAGCCATTTAGGGGTGCGGCCGGCTCTAAAGGCTATCAGAAAAAAGGGCCATTGGGATTTAGTCGTGAGCACTGCCGGGCCGTATCCGGTGCATATGATTGCTGAAAAACTTAAACGAGAGGGCTTGGCTGGCCGGTGGATCGCCGATTATCGCGATACCTGGAGCAATAACTATATCTATCCGGGATTGTTTCCTTTTAACATCTATGAGAAATATCTAGAGAAGAAGTTGTTGAGGAGCGTTGACGCCATTACCACGGTGAGCGATCCCTTTTCTGCATCGTTTTCCGAACGCTATGGGACGAAATGTGCTTTTACTGTGGAAAATGGCTTTGACCCTGACGAATTAGAAGATTTGCCCAAAACATCTTTTTTTCCGGAGGATGGGAAGTACCGCATTGTCCACATGGGCTCGATTTATCAGGGCAAACGCGATCCCACGCCATTATTTCAAGCGATTCAAGCCATGGCTCAAGATCCTGCCTTGAAGCCTTTATTGAACAATTTAGAAGTCGTCTTTGCTGGAACGCGCCAAGCTAATTTGGAAGAGCTTATTGCCCGCTATGGGATAAATAATTGGGTAAAAAGTTATGGATGTTTAGCTTGGAAACAATCTCTCCACGCCCAGCGCGACGCCCATGCATTGCTCTTTTTGCCTTGGAATGATCTTTCTGTGGATGGTGTTTTAACAGGTAAAATTTTTGAGTATTTATTTTCAGGGACACCTATAATGGCTGTCGGAGGCAATGGTATGGAGGCTTCTCAAGAGTTAATCTTAAAGGCCAAAGCTGGCATTGCCTTTAAGGACGCTTCACAAATTAAAGACTTTTTACAAGCCAAACTCCAGGTAGTAACCAAAGAAAAAAATGTTTTAGATGAGAAATTTTTAAATAACTACAGCCGCAAAAATCTAGCTATGAAACTATTAGAAATAAATGCAGGCCTAAAACTGAGAAAAATATGAAAAACGTAAACCCGCATTGTGCGGTTATCATTGTCACGCACAACAGTCAATTGCATCTTCCTAAGGCGATGCTTTGTTTACAGCAGCAAAGCCGGCCGGCGGACCAGGTTGTCTTGGTGGATAGCGGTTCAGCTGATCCCAGCCATTTAATGACCTATCAACAAGATCCCAAGGTCACAGTTGTATTGGCAAAGGGGGATATCGGTTTTTGCAGAGGGAATAACATCGGCATGGGCCGGCTTTCTTCTAATTGCGATTACGTGTTTTTTTTAAATCCGGACGCTTTTCTTACTCCGCGCTTTTTAGAAGATGCCATCGCTTTTATGGAACAACCTCACAATCAAGCTTATGCCGCTTTGACGGGTAAAATTTTGGGATATGATATCCAACAGGATCGACCTACAGGCAAGTATGACACTACCGGAGTGTTTCGCAAGTGGTATGGGCGATGGTACGATCGAGGCCAGGGCATGGATTGCAACCCTGAGCTATACCTCAATCAGGAAGATATTCCCGCCATCTGTGGAGCCGTCTTTTTTTGCAGGAAAAAAGCGCTGGATGCCGTACTGATTCGAGGAAATGAAGCCTTCGATAATAACTTTTACATGTATAAAGAAGATATCGATCTTTCCATTAGGCTGCGTAAAAATGGAGGGAAGCTTGCCTATTTGCCGCATTTATCGGCCTATCACTGCCGAGGCTGGAATCCCGACCGTTCGAAGATGCCTCGAAATTTCCGTCTGGCATCGGCGCGCAACGAATTGCGCATCCATCTGAGAAGCTTTTCGCTGGCCGGAAGTATCTACTCAAGCTTGAAATATGCCTCCGTAAGATTTTTAGATTTATAGTCGATTGGAACTGACATGCAATTTTTTGCGCGAAAGACATCCCTTCTTTTTATCCTGGTCTGTTTGCCGCTGATCTTTATTCCTAAGATTAATCTGATCAAATTCAGCGGTCAGACTGCCGGCATACGCCTAGACGATATGATACTGCTTTCTTTTGCTGTGCTTCTTTTTTGGGGACATTTTGTTTTGGAAAAAAGATCCGGCCATCTAGAGCGCTTGGTGATTGCGATCACGGCTTTTTCTTTTTTCTCTTATTTTATGAACCGCTTCTTTGTGGATTTAGGGTGGCTGCACGTAGATGCCAAGATTTTTTATTGTGTGCGCCTTTTGGAGTACTTTTTATTTTTTTACATAGGCGCTATCAGCATCAAGTTTTTCGAAGTTTCCAGCATTGTTCGAGCTTTTTTTCTCTGGAACTTAGTGATCATGATCTTGCAAAAGTTTCATATCGTCGGCGAATTTAACGTCGAAGGTTATAGCACGAGCAGCTCTTATCGTGTTTCCGGGATCGCCTCCTTTCCTTCGGAAATGGGGGCATTGCTGGACATCATGTTTTGTTATTTAATTTATGACGGTTCGTGGAAATCAAAGATCGCAGCTGTGCTTCCCTTTCCGTTGCGAAGGTTTTTACAGAAATCCTATCTTTATTGGCTATTTCTCATATTTGCCATCTTGGTTATATGGACGGGATCACGTATTGCAATTTTGGCATTAGTCGTCACATTTTTGGGTAAGCTTAAAGATGAAATTCGCCTGCGTTCGCTTAGCTCGCTGCTTTTAGCTGGCATCTTTATTGCGGTTGGCGCAGGAGTGATGTTTGTGGCCATCTCTAAAACCATGTCTCTGATGTCCCGCAGCGCAGGTCTTTTCTCATTCAGCAACTTAGATTTAATTGAGACAGTTTGGGATAACATAGACCTTTCACATGATCCCATTGGCAATGAGTCGGTGGAGGCAGGGGATTATGACATGAGCTGGTGGATGCGCATTCACAAATGGTGTTATGCTTTAAAGATCTACTATCTGCATCCGGAATGTTACTTGCAGGGCGTTGGTCCTGGCTTTGCCATGGGTGGATTAGATGGCGGCTTATTGAGAATTTTTACCGAATATGGGATTGTGGGTTCGGTTTTGTTTTTCAAGTTTTTTACGGTTATTTATCGGGAAAGCACTCAGCTTAAATGGATGGTGGTAGCATTTCTGATAAACATGATTTTTTTCGATGTTTATCTGGCCTATAAGGTGATGAGTATGTTATTTCTTGTCGCCGGCGCACAGATGGCTGCAAGCTCGTCTTTGCAAGATTTCGAGGGAAGCGCCGGATTGAAAGGCTCGCTTCGCTTGCCTCTCAATCCGGCGCTTCCCTTGAAGTCGTGCAAATAAATTGACCAAAAAATATTAATAAATTTGAGGAGTTACGTATGTCTAGTGTTAGTGAAATTTTGAGAGCTTTTTCTCCTGTTATTGATGGGGTGCGCAGCAGAGAGAGGGCAAACCAAACGACTCCGCTTGATCTGCGAATAGCGAACCTTGTCGAAATAATCTACAATAGCGAAAACGGAGATGGTGGCAGTACGTTTGATGATTTCGAGGTAGTTAATACTCATTTGAGCCATCTTTTGACTCTTTCAAACCTCAAAACTTCTCTGGAATGTAGTGCTGAAGCTACTCGTCTAATTGTGACCTATCTTAGACTTCAGCAAAACTTTGACAAGATCAATGTAGCCTTTCCGCTTGTGGAACGGATTCAAGCCGTATCAGAACGCGTTCTCAAGCATATCAGTTTATTTGATATGCAACTGACTGGATTTGTCGTGAATCTCGAACACTCTCCAGTGTGGTATGCATTAGCGCCTGATGATCAGTTTCTGAATCGACAAATTCGCGACCTTAAGGAGTTTCGGTTACACACAAATGTTGCTTCTAGTAGGATCAGGGATATCGAAGAGCAAAACCCTGCTCTGCTCAATAGGCTGCAGGATGTGTCATTTACAAAACCGTGGATATTTGGAACTTTAGACCTAACGATCGGAAAATTGCGGCTACTTTCCGGAAATGAACTCAATGGCATTGCAAGCAAGTTGCCTTCAAGTGCTTGTGGGCTGTTTTCAGATGACCAGATTCGATCTGTAAACTTTAATCTATTCTCAGGTGAGAAAATGGATGAAATGATTGCAGGAGATGGAACAGAAGAGGATATCAGTCGTCGTCTTGGTCTACTCAATCCTGATCAGATTGAAGTGTTTCTTAAAAAATCGTCAGGCTGCTACTTCACTAAGTTTTCTGATAGATTTTACCAGATGCTTGCATTTTCTAGGCTCGATAAAGAACAGATAAGGGCTCTTTTTGGTGATCATTACGGAAGGCAAAAAGAAAAAGAAGTTATGCACCACCTTCAGCTTGTATCTCCGCAAGAGATTTCTAAAGGGTTTCACTTGTTGTCTGGAGATCTCGCAAGAATGTTATCTGACTTGCAAGTTAGCTTTCTAGATTATTCTAATATGACTTCAGAACAAATTGATGACTTATTTGAATCCTATCATTTTCGAGATAAAGAGGAGCATAGGAGGCGAATCCAGCTAATTTCTGAAAGGTTCATCAATGATGTTACAAGAACAAACAGTTATCTCGTCGAATTTCTATCCCCCAGCCAATATCAAGCACTAAACACGGCCTTATTGGATCTAAAAACAGTTCAAAAGTTGTTTCCAGGGTTTGCCATTCACTCTATTCATCCTGGATATGCGCATACATCGGAACAGCGGAGGGATGAAGTTCGACATAAATTTGAATTAAATAGTACGAACAGCTCAAGTATGAGTAGTTATTCCCAAAAGGAACTTGATGCACTGATTAAAAAGAGAAGGACGCATTGTATGGCTATGGCTCAAAATTTTTTACCTGAGCAGCTTCGCACCATGATGCCTCTGATGTACCTAGAAGTTCAGGAGCTATTAGCAAAAAAAACCAATAATCTGTTTAACATCTGTAGGTAATTTTACCTTAAAAACACTTGCAAAACTCCATCTGGGAACGAATCAATGCTAAAATCATTAAGTTTTGCTCCAAAACAAATTTTGCAAGTGCCTCTCAATTCCGCACTTCCTTCGAAATTGTGCAACCTTAAATTTAATGAACCCCTAAAGTGGTGCAGCCTGAAATGGCACCAGGAGGAAAAAATGGTTACGCCCATATACACAAAAAATTTTCATAATGAATATGCATATTCTCAAAATGAAACTGTCACTCAAACTGGCACAGCATCCGAAAACAGTCTTGCATCCAAGCAACAGAACATAAGCTCTGTAATTCTATCCAGGAGAATTAAACAAGTGCTAATTGAGGGCACCTGCAGTCCATTTGATAAAATGTGCTTCCAATTAGGAAGGGTTTTAAATTTCGAGAACTTACATTGCTCAGAGGTTGCAATGCTTCTCACTCCATCCACGATTAAGCATCTTCAAGATAGCATTGAAATGATTAGCATAAGCTCTTCGTCTTTAAAAAGTGTTCATGATTACGCAGATACTGTGCGTGCTAAACTATATAAACTCAAGACAGAAGTCGACGCAGCCAAAACTTTTCCCCTTAAAACTAAGTCACAAGCATTAGCAAATACCAAAGAATACTCGGAAGATTTTGATGAAAATGAATACCAGCATAATAAGATAAGAGAGAAGCTGAACGCACTCGCATGTCAATTAAAAATGCAGCTTGCAGAAGCCGGAGTTTCCTCGCCACAAGAACTTGTAGAAAAGTCGGCTAAAATTAGTTCCTATAAGTCGCAGGCAAAACAACACTATTTCAATACGTCTGAAGCTCTCGCTTGCCAACAGGAAATGGATGAAACGATGAGCTTGCAATTTGGAATGAATGATCAAGAAAGGGAAGTCATTACCAGCTATTGGGATTTGATGTCGCATATAAAAAAGGGAGGAAAATTGCATGAACTATTTGAATCATACTTACAAACGGCTTTAGAATTACTCACAAAACATTCCACTGAAATTTTAATAAAACCAATATCTTCTCTTAAAAATAGCGATTGGAGCATAGACTGTTTTGAAGAACTATATAGATCACTTTCAAAAGCTTTAGAAAAAACGATGAGTCAAGCGACTAACGGCCTAGAGCAAAACCCTGAAGTTTACAGTTATTTCCTGTTAAAGGGGCGTATACTCTTATCGCCTGTCCTTAAAATGCTTTTTCATAGATGTCTTACAAGAGCGTACAATAATACAATTCAAATGCACAAATTTGAACTTAAGCTTATGCGAGCCGAGCTATCCAAAAAAAATGGCTATGAAATGAAGTATGAGAATTGCATGGAATTTGCTAAAACAAGTGAGAGCTCTGCTTGGATTTTGAAATTGGCTATGGAGTATGAAGAAAAAGGGAAAAAAGAGCGGGTATCATTAGAAAAAAAGCTTGCCAATTTGAAACAAGGTAGGGAGTGTGAGGATTTGAACTTAATCAATCCTCAAGAAATTAAAGCCATAGTTCAGCGTTTCCAGTTAACTTCATTTGAGAAAATGGTGGTCAAATCTTTGGAAATTGTTTGTGGACCTTTAGAATTGGATCAATCTAAAAAGCAAACTTTATGGGATTTAGATCGAGACATCAATGTGGATTTAACTCAAGTAAGCGACCCTGTTGCCTATTTTATTAGCTTAGAAAAAGAGCGCACTCAGGCCCGACTTGCTCTTTTAAAACCATTAAAGGCAGTTATTTTAAATGAGTAGATGCCTGTAAAGATCAAAGAGGCTGGAAATAACGATAGAAATCAAAAAAAGTTGTCGGATTCTAGCTAAATGTTTTATGGGATATAATTGTAGAAAAGAGGAATGATGCCAGAGGTAAGCCGTTAAAACCTCTAAAAAAGTAGGATGCAACTAAATGTTACAATTTATTAAAAAGGTTGAGCGTGTAGAAGGCTATAAGCTTAAGTTAACATTTAATAATAAAGAGCAAAAAATTGTTGATTTAACAGAATATTCCAACGAAGGGCCAGAGACTGTTTTCTGCCCATTTAGAGATTTGGAATTTTTTAAGTCAGTGAGATTAGATAGATACACAGGAACGATTGTTTGGCCAAACGGAGTTGATCTTTGTCCAGATTCCCTTTACATGAGAGGCAAAGATGTGGAAAAAAGGCCACGCCGAAAACGTAGAAGTAGTAGCAATTCTTCTACACCTGAAAAGCCGCAAGCAGGGATTGCAGCTAAGTCTAAAACTTAATCAAGTAGAGTGTGCAAAGGTTAATTGTGACGCTCAAATCAATCCTGCCGGGGAGGAGTGATGGAATTAGAAGGCAAACTTTGGAAAAGCGGAAAGTTTTGGCTTGTTAAGGTCACAAATTCTAAGCCTGTTTGTATGCCTGCATAATGGTTCGCAAATTGGAAATGATACCAGGTTGTTTTAACCAAGCGGCGATATCGGAAGGAACGCGGATTTGTGTTGTAGGCGCTTTCTTACTTCCGACAGGCCTTCCAGCTCCTATTCGAGCCCCTCCATGGCCTTTAGTTTCTTTTTCGATCAAAGGATTTAAATTGCCATTCAATCGCTCTGAGATAAATTCCCTTAAATGAAGAGGATATTTTTTTATTACTTCTTCAGGAGTATTACCTGCAAAGCCAACTGGATAAAGTGAATGTTCAAAAATCCAGGCGCTGACTTGGTCGTCATACCAGGGCTGAATTTCACCTATTTCTTGCAAGGCTATTTTTAGATGTGCATCTATTTCTTTTTTGGAGGCCATTGTAACCCTCTTTTTTTACATATTCTTTTTGTTTGTTGTACACTATAGGCGACAACTTATAATTGTACAAAGGAAAGTTCCATTTTCATCGTACAGTTTCCAATCGATGCCTCCTTTTACTAAGGACCAGCTTAAAGATTTAATAAACTGCTTGTACTTTGTTGTCGTTAGCGGTTTATACACCATGCTCTCCCCTTTAAACTTATTCTAGATTATTTGGTGTAAATATTCAAGATTAATCGATCTTCATCAACCAATCAAAGTGACGATGTCCTATCTAGTACACTGTCAAACATAAATTGATATTTACCCTTACAGAAGCTCCCGGGGCTGAAAGTTGCAATAATCTTTTATCATTTTTGCCCATTTTTTTTTCTCTTTATGTAGCCCATTGCAAGGCAGCGAGCGAAGCGAAGACAGCCGCAGCTATGGGAAAGGAAATTATTCGCCTCAACCCCGTTAGGGGTTCTTCTTTTTATAAAGCTTTGGAATTCAAGACCTTGCAAAAAGAGGAACCCCTAACGGGGTTAGAGGGACCTAATTGCTCTACCCATAGCTGCGGCTGTCTTCGCTTCGCTCGCTGCCTTGCAATGGGCTACAAAGGGAGAGAAAAATGAGCAAAAATGACAAAAAATTCTTGCAACCTCAACCTCAGAAGCTTCCGCGAGGGTAAATATCAATTTAACCTTGACAGTGTACTATCTTGAGTCGCCCTACGGGCTCTGATTTTTGTTTTACTCACCCACAGCTTCTTGCGTCGCTGTGGGCTATTTACCAGAGGCCCTAGACGGGCTTAGGGCTATTCACAGATATGTTTGGAGTCGACTCTTTATGCGAATTCTTGCTCCCACATTAATCTTACCCTAAGGCGGTGCAGCGGTCATAAAGCACTCGTTTTACTGCCAGAGTTGTTTATTCCTTAATAATTCATTTTTGAAGCTATCTATTTCCTTTCTTACGGCCACAGCAAGGGGGGTATCCCCATGACTATTTGGAATATCGGGATTTGCCCCAAACGATAAAAGGATCTTAAGAACTTCTAGATGCCCTCCTTTTGTTGCAAAGTGAAGAGGAGTGCGGCCTTCCATATTTTGAATATTGGGATTTGCACCAAACGATAAAAGCACCTTAAGGGTTTCTATTTCCCCTGTGCAGGCCGCAATGTGTAATGCCGTACAGTTCCCATTGATCTGATCGTCGACGTGCGCTCCATGTTTAAGGAGAAGCTCGGTTATTTCGGCATTATTAGCGTCGTATAAAGGCGTATGACCATAGTTGCTTCTCGTGTTTGGATTCGCATTATGCTTTAGCAATTCCGCGACGGTTTTTACTTGTTTATACTTTGCTGCTCTATGAAGGGGAGTTTCACCATATTTATTTTGAATGTTAGGGTCTGTTCTAAAAGACAACAATGCTCTAGCAATTGTTAGGTTTCCGTCATCGATCGATAAATTATTAAATGTATATTCATTTGATCGACTTTTAAAATTTTTAAGAGCCAAATCAACATCAAGTTTTCCAGAACGATACACGAGACCCCCTTGAATCCAATAGGAAAGTTTTCGAACTTCGTTAACCTCGGTTCCTGTATAACCGTATTTCTGTGCCCTGGAAATCAAATTAATGCCTGTATGCCGATTTCCTTGAACGTTTAATCGAGCAAAATTAGCTAAATCTCCTGTGTTCAATTTATGGCAGATGAGTTGGATTATATCATGCGGAAGCGGTAAAACTTGACGTGGTCGGGAAATCAAAAATTCGCAGCGAGAATAGGAAGCTGTAATCTGCTGCATTTGGGTAAATAGTTCGGGCAGCCACGAGGTCGAGAATTTACTGTGATAGCAAACTTTTATGGAGTATGCAATTGTTTTGAGCTTGCCATAGAGCTCATTTTGGCTGAGCTCTGAGTATTCATCGTTATTGGCAATGTATTGTAAATCCCAGAGGAGGACTTTTTCAATTTTGCGAAGAACTGTTAGTGCATCGCTAGGCTTACTCTCTTTCTGGACGATGCAAAATCGATCATTTTTGATGGCAATATCTATGTATGAGGAGGCCATCGAGGGGGTTGAGGAACATGCGAAAAGAAAATTCATGGGTTGTATCCTGTTTGAAGTTTGAACGCATTCTTTTTAAACCAGAAGAAGCACAGCGATTATGATAGCAAAGGTGCTTTAATTAAGAGTGCTTACGCACCTGGTGGGCTGAAATCAAACCTAACCCGCGAAGATGGTTGATCGTTTCCGGGGCGCTAATCCATTCTGCAATATCTAAAGGAAGAGTGATGCGTTTTGTGGGTTCTTTTACTGTTCCTTTAGGCCTTCCCGATCCTTCCCGTTTTCCACCACGACCGGTTGTTTTCTTTTCCGTGTAAGGACTTAGGTTATCATTAAGCCTTTCTTCTATAAAATCTCGAAGATACAATGGGTAGTTTTTAACAACTTCTTCTTTGGAATCACCGGAATATTCGACAGGATATGCAGCGTGATGGAAAATCCATGTGTTAAACTCATTATCAAACCATGGATTAATATCCCCAATTTCTTGAAGAGCGATCTTTAAGTGTTCTTTAATTTCCTTTTTGGCGGCCATGATAAACCTCTTTCTTTTAATTCTTGCTCTGTTTTATGGACACTTCGCGCCACAACTTCTTGTTTAGTTTTTTTACCATGGCTTATTTTGATGGCACAAACAAAAGTCCCATTTTCGTCATACAGCTTGTAATCGACAGAACCCTTTTTTAAACTCCACCCAATCATTTTCAGGTATTGCAAATATGTTTTTTCGTCGAGCGGTTTAAATACCATGCGAATTCCCTAATCTAAGTTTAGATTATTCAGGCAAGAAAATCAAACGTTTTATTCTTTTCAGAGAACCAATCTAGGACACTGTCAAATATAAGTTTGTGAATAAAATCCCGATCTTGAGTCGCCCTACGGGCTCTGGCTCTTCTTATGCCTTCCCACAGCTCCTTGCGTCGCTGTGGGCTATTTAACAGACGCCCTAGACGGGCTTATGGCTACTCACAGATATATTTGGATTTGATCCTTTATACGAACTCTTGCACTCATATTCTTGAAACAGCCCCCTCTTTTTTCTCTGTGCCTCTGTGTCTCTGTGTTTAAATCTGCGTGACTAACCCGGGAGCTTTCGTGCAGCTTAAACAACAAATTCATGTCTGTTGCAGCTCCTTCAGGATATCGTGTGTGGCTCTGCCATTCCCGTAGAGAGGAACATCCCAATCAGCCTTTAATTCAATGCCGCAAAGGAAGTATTTAAAAATTTCTTCTTTTTGCAGCGGAACCAGGCAATTAAAACCCTGCTCCACAAGCTCCCTCCATTCTGTTTCTTCGCGCAAGGTCAGGCAAGGGACTTTGAAGAAGCAGGCCTCTTTTTGTACTCCGCCCGAGTCCGTTAAAATGATCTTAGCGTGGCTTTCAAGGTTGATCATGTCTAAATACCCCACCGGGTCAATAAACTTGAGTTTTTCATCAACCAGCGTGTGCAGGTTTTCTTTCTCCAAGGCTTGCTTGGTGCGGGGATGCAGCGGAAGAATTACTCGAGTATGTTCAGAGATGGCCTTTAGGCCCAAAAAAATCTCCTGCAGACGCGCGGGATCGTCGGTATTTTCCGCTCGATGAATGGTGGCCAACGCATAGTTTTTGGATTGCAGCCGGAGCGTCTCTAAAATGCGGCTTTCTTGTTTAGCCTTCTGGTGGTAGTAAAGAGCCGCATCATACATCACATCTCCCACTTGACGGATCTTTTTGTCCGAAAAACCCTCGCTGAAAAGATGCGCCGTAGCTATTTTAGTGGGGGTAAACAACAGTTCCGAACATTGATCGGTTAATATCCGATTGATTTCTTCCGGCATGCGGCGGTTGAAGGACCTAAGGCCCGCTTCTACATGGGCTACCGGTATATGCAGCTTCACCGCCGCTAAAGCGCCGGCTAAGGTAGAATTGGTATCCCCATAAACTAAAACCCAGTCAGGTTTTTCTTTCAGCAGAACCTTTTCGATTGCTTCCAACATCCGTCCAGTCATCGCACCTTGAGAGCAACCCCCAATGCCTAAATGATAGTTCGGAGAGGGGATTTCCATTTCCCGGAAAAAGACCTCAGACATATTCTGGTCATAATGCTGGCCCGTATGAATGAGAATTTCACGAATGGCAGATCCCGTTTGGTTCAACTGGGCAATCGTACGGCTTAAGGCGCCTGCCTTAATCAAATTTGGACGGGCACCGACAACAGTTGCAATTTTCATTTTCTTGATCCTATCGCGAAACATGGGCTAAAGCGCCATATTCCTGAGTTTCAGAAGTTAATTGATCGCCATGTAAATGATAAATTTCACCTGTGGCCGGACAACAGGCGCTTTGCGTCTCTCCATTTGGCAGGGACACCGGAAGGCTTAACCGTTCGCCATGACGGCTCATCCAGCCTATCTGCCGGGCAGGATTGCCCACTACTAAGGCATAAGGCTTGATGTTTTTCGTGACGACCGCACCGGCACCCACAAAGCCATATTCTCCAATTTCTATCCCGCAGACGATGGTCGCGTTGGCTCCAATGGATGACCCCTTTTTAAGAAGAGTCGTTTGATATTCTCCGCGCCTGATAACAGCGCTTCTGGGATTGATCACATTGGTAAAAACCATGCTAGGGCCTAAAAAGACGTCATCCTCGCAAATGACCCCTGTGTAGACGCTGACATTATTTTGCACTTTGACATTTTTCCCAAGCACCGTGCCCGGACTGACCACCACATTTTGGCCTATATTGCAGTTTGCGCCCATTTTAGCTCCTTCCATGATGTGGCTGAAATGCCAGATCTTCGACCCCGGTCCCACTTCTGCATTTGCAGCGACAATAGCAGTGGGATGCGCAAAAAACTGGGGGGTTGCAGAGTGCAAATGATGGACTTCAGCAGGAGCTTTGCTATCGCCATTTTCATTAAGGCTAGCTTGAGCCGCTTGAAGCACTTTAAGAACGCGTAAGCCTTCCTGCCCGTTGGTTCTGGGGGAAATGCGCTCGACACAGCATTTGAGGAAATGCGCACACTCTTCCAGCAAGGGCTCTTCTTGCGGGACTTGAATCTTTTCAGGCTCAATTTTGTTGGCATGCGGAATCGTGCCGTGCGACCAGGTCACATGGTTGCGGTATAAAAGCAGCTTATCGCCCCAGGGCTTAGTGTCATCGAAGACGGCCATGCCTGAAGAACCTATCACCACAAGCTTTTGTTCTTTAAAGGGATGCAGCCAGCTGACATAGATATGCGCACGTAAATCCCCATCAAATTGCATCGTGGTCATTGTGGTATCGGCAATTCCCTGAGACAGATAGGCTGCCCCTGTACAGCGAACCTGAGTTGGCAGGCGATGTCCGCATAACGAAATGATCACGGATATATCATGAGGAGCAAAGCTCCAGAGGGCGTTTTCTTCTGTGCGGATACTGCCTAAATTGAGCCGATTGGAAGTGATGTATTGCAATTTGCCCAATTCTCCGCGGCCTACCAGCTCCTGCAAACTTCGCACACAAGGGTGGTATTGCAAAAGATGTCCGACCATCAGAATCAATCCCCGGCCTTCAGCTAGCTTGATGAGTTCTTCGCCTTCCTGGCTGTTTAAGCAAAGAGGCTTTTCCACGAACACATCCTTGTCTGCCAGCAAGGCTTGCTTGGCCAAGCTGAAATGCATCGCTGCTGGAGCGGCAATGGCTACGCCGGTGATCAGGGGGTTTTCCAAGATCGTTTTGAAATTGGTGGTCAAGGCCACATCAGGATATTGCTCTTGATAACTATCCAGGATGTTTTCTCGGGAGTCACATATGATGTTTAATGCGCCCAAGGTATGAAAATTGCGGGCCAGATTTTTTCCCCAATTTCCGGCGCCAATTAAGGCTATCGATTTTGCGTATTTTGGCTGATTCATAGATATTCCTTAACTTTAGTTTAAACTGCGGCCATTAAAGCCCTTTTAACGGCTTCGACTACCCGATTTTGATCTTGTTCAGTCAGCCAGGGATGCATAGGCAAGCTGATGACCTCGCGCGAGGCCTTCTCGGAAGCGGGCAGGCTGCCCCATTTATATCCAAGATAAGCAAACACGGGCTGTTCATGCAGGCATTTTGGATAATAGATTCCGGTCGGAATGCCTTGAGCTTTAAGGTCTTCGGCTAAGGAATTGCGGTTGGGAACGCGAATTGTATATTGAGCATAGACATGTGTATTTCCTGGCAGGACTTTAGGGACTGTGCAATATTCCTTGAGCAATTCAGAGTAGCGCTCCCCAATTTGCTGGCGGGCTTTGACTTCTCCTTGGAAATGAGGGAATTTAGCAAGCAGAATTGCTGCCTGCAATGTATCCAGGCGCCCATTTAGGCCTTGATAGGGATGATGATGGCGCTGCTCGCCTCCATGGGTTCGAATGGCGCGCATTTTTTCCGCAAGCTTATCGTCATTTGTGAAGAGCGCTCCGCCGTCGCCATAGCATCCAAAAGGTTTGGCCGGAAAAAAGCTTGTCGACCCTATGGTGGTTAATCCGCAGCTTTTATGCCCGTTTTGGGTAGCGCCAAAGCTTTGCGCGCCATCTTCGATCACCGGCAGATTATATTTTTTAGCGATTGCATTAATGGCGCTGTAGTCAGGCATCTGCCCAAATAAGCTCACGGGCAGAATAGCTTTTGTGCGTTCTGTAATGGCTTCTTGGATTTGATCGACATCGATGTTATAGGTCTCGGAGTCAATGTCAACAAACACCGGGTTGGCTCCTAGCAGAGTGATCACTTCCGAAGAAGAAATCCATGTGAAGGGGACTGTAATCACTTCATCCCCAGGTCCAATCCCCAACGCCATGAGGGCGATCAGCAGGCTGTCGGTTCCGCTGGAGACCGAGATGCAGTGATTGACGGAGACGTAGTGCGCAAGCGTAGTTTCCAAGGTTTTGATCTGAGGCCCCATGATGAAGCCGCCTTGGTCCAGGACGCTTTGAATCGCTTGATCGATTTCATGTTTATAGAGCTTGTATTGATGCTTAAGATCAATGAATTCCATATTACCTCAGGGTTAGGCAGAAAATACTTGTTTGCTTTTAGGGAGAAAATTGCGCGTATCCACCACTGGCAAGCCAAAAGAAAGAATTTCTTCTTTACAAAAGGTGCTGTGTTTTGTGGCCAGAATAAAACAGTCATAATGTTTGGAAAGCGGCTGGCTTTTTCTGCCTTCCAAATGGCTATATTCCCGGCTATGACCGATTTCAGGAATGAAAGAGTCATGATAATCGACTGCCGCGCCTTTGGCTTCCAGCAATTTAATCAATTCTAAACTGGGGCTCTCGCGCATGTCGTCGATATCGGATTTATAGGATAAGCCTAAAATCAGGATTCTAGATCCATTGACAGCCTTACCGAAAAAGTTCAGGCAGTCTTGAACTTTGCCGACTACATAACGCGGCATAGAGCGGTTGATTTCCCCCGCTAATTCGATGAAGCGCGTACGGACCCCATACTCCTTGGCTTTCCATGTTAAATAGAAAGGGTCAATTGGAATGCAGTGCCCTCCGAGTCCAGGACCAGGCCAAAAAGGCATAAACCCGAAAGGTTTGGTGCCGGCAGCTTGGATGACTTCCCAAACATCAATCCCCATGGGTTCGCAAATGATTTTAAGTTCATTCACCAGAGCAATATTGACGCTTCGGAAAATGTTTTCAAAAAGCTTAGCCGCTTCCGCTATCCGCGGGTTGCTTAAAGGAACCACCTGATCAATGGCTAGGGAGTATAGGCCGACAGCCAACTCCAAGCTTTGCTGGTTGGCGCCGCCGACCAGTTTTGGGATATTTTTGGTGCCAAAGGATTTATTACCCGGATCTTCCCTTTCAGGGCTAAAGCAAAGGTAGAGGTTTTCCCCTAGCTTTGTGCGGCCTTTGGTTTCTAAAATGGGCTGAAGAACCTCTTCCGTAGTTCCCGGCCATGTCGTGCTTTCCAAAGACACTAAAGTATGCGGTTGGAGGTGGGGGGCAATCGCTTCGGCGGTATCCACAATGAAACGCAAATCAGGTTCCAGGTGGTGGTCTAAAGGCGTAGGCACGCAGATAATGACCGCGTCGCATTCGGCGATGTGCGAATAATCTTTTGTAGCCGAGAAAA
>Ga0206882_1002_pt1 | contig 54849 bp, 69 predicted proteins | sample Alteio_BWOrgCont_4_FD_152908 | JGI IMG/M metagenome (GOLD analysis project Ga0206882, IMG submission 152908) | Enriched cells from forest soil in Barre Woods Harvard Forest LTER site, Petersham, Massachusetts, United States -... | ecosystem: Environmental > Terrestrial > Soil > Temperate forest > O...
TGGTTTATTAAGTCTTTTCTCATAAGGAAGAGCTTCTATTAAATCTAGTTTGATTGCTTCTGCTAAATGTTGAATACTACCTACCATAAAGCCTCCAAATACAAGCTTATAATATTTTTTTAACATTTATAAGTAAAATAATTCAAACTGATAGATGTTAAGATCCTAGTAGATTTTGGGAAGATTATTGGCAGGCACAAAGGCTTGCAGCTTAAAATTACCAATACTTTCGATTACACCCATCCTAGTAGTTTCTCTGATGTATCGTATTGTCCTCAATACACCTAGTTATTTATGTAACAAAAGTACCCACTTGCTAATTTTGGGTTCCTGTGTTACATATTAGATATGGCTTCTTCAAAATATGATAAACTTATCCAAGCTTTTATAGAGACACCAGTTTTTACTGCTGCAGAGGCACGAGCTGCTGGTACTCCTTCCCGCATGCTCTCTCATTTTTGTAAAAAAGGGATGATCGAGCGAGTAAGTCGTGGCGTTTATAGAGGCGCCCGATCAAATGTAGAAATCGAATTTGAATGGGAAGATCTAGCCTTGACAGCAATGAGTATATCAAATGGGGTTATTTGTCTTATCTCTGCTCTCTGCTATTACGGCCTTACCGATCAAATAATGAGAGAGTTTTGGATCGCTATACCTCATGCATCAAAAAGTCCTCAAAGACCTAAAACACGAATCATTAGAATGCGGAACATTGAAATTGGGCAAACAGAAATTCAAATGGGAGCAAGTCGTCTAAAAATTTTTGATAAAGAAAGAACAGTAATCGATTCTTTTAGATACTTAAGTCAAGAAGTGGCAATCAAAGCCCTACAAGCTTACCTTCGTCAAAGAGGTGCGGATAAACCTAATCTTGATAAGCTCATGAAGTACGCTAAATCACTTCGGGTAGATATTCATCCCTTCATTATGGCATTAACAACACGAATAAGCCTTTAAAACAATCAATTAAAGAGCGTCTGCGCACGGTTGCAAAAGAACGAAATCTTACTTTTAAATCGAACCCCTGAAAATTTTAAAGAAACGTTGAAGAGAATCTCAAAAGCTTGCAAAAAAGAAACGGATGTTTTACAGTCAAATCAATCTGAGGGCTGCTAAGGCAAGTTACAGAAGAAGAACGGTAACCCATCTTTACTCGTTTTTCATAAAGTTCTGTCCAGTCAAGGCTATCCCCAAAGTTATGGCATTACCGATTGGCCATTTGTGAAACCTTTAGCTGAAGAAGACTGACCAAGCGGTAGTGCCGTAACTTTTTAAGAACGTACGATAAGTTTTTGGGTGGAAATAAATCAAAAGAAACATCTACTTGTCTTGATGCTTAATAATGCTATTATAGTTTATTTTAAAAAAGTGTTTTTTTAACTGAAAGCAAATTAAATAATCCAAATGTTCCCGAGATGAAAAAAATTAGTTTAGTTTTTACAAATGACGAGCAAGGAAAACTAGCAGCCAGAGATTGTCTGGCTAGATTAAAAGAAGCTGTTGCTGCAGGAACTATCCCAGATGATTTTACCGTAAGTAAAGAGACATCAATTCGCCAAACTCGTGCGCGTACGATTCTTTGGAGTAGCAGCAATGAAAATTTTGATGCTCTTAAAAATATTAAAAATCCAGTTTTGTTAGCAGATGGTCGAAGTGACATAATTGATTTACCTAAAAATTCAGTAATTATCGCAAATCAAATTCCATATTCTTGGACCGCTTTTCTTGAAGGTGGACATGCATTCTTGTTTCAAAGCCATAAACAATTTTCAAATCTAGTATATGCATTTTTGCAATAATGCATACTTCTGACAGTCATTCCCGCAGGGAATTCAATGATCGGGGTTAGGCCTGCAATTCTGCAATTTTCGCATATACAAAAAATACGAGATGATTCCATCTCAATAGAGCTTAAGTACGTAAACCTCACTTTCTAAAAGAAATGTTTCAAGGCGATGAAGAACTTGCTTGCCAAGTCCCTTACCCTGGTACTTCTCTTCGAGGTAAATAGCGTCTAAATAAGCAGTTTGATCTTTATAAGTCAAGTTCTCTTGGGCATAAGATCATTACGAATTCTAAAAAACTAAGTAATAATAAAATAATTGAAATTATTTAATTAGTTTTGTATAATGGCAGTATTAACCTTGAATTAAAAGAAAGGATTTTGACATGTTGTCATTAGTTGGTTCGCCCTTTACTAGGGAAGCAGAACAAAAAGTAGAAAACACTCAAAATAATGAAGAGCACGTAGAACATAAAGGACACAGCTATAGCCGTGGTAGTAATGAATTGCCAAATTCAGAAGAAATTGTAAAAAAGATCTTAGAGCAAGAAAAGAATGAATATCAAAAAAACCAGCATGAATTAGAATCAAAAAAGTCTCCTTTCGCTAAACTGTTAAAAAAGCAAGATTCACATTGGCAAGATCAAGAAGAGCTATATCTCGAAATTGAGAAATGGATAAGTGAAAATAGTGACAAGATCCCGTCATGGCAAGTAGCAGGTCCATTAAACTATGCTATGTCTCTTGAACAAATGAGAAATATTATCGTAAAGAAGTTTAAAGAAATGGCCTTTTCAGGGAATTTAATAACTGAAGAACAATTAACCAAAAAAAACAATCGTGAGATTTTCTATCCTACAACTGATAGAGGAGGAAATAATCTAACAAGGATCTGGGGGGCTGAATTCTTAAAATCAAATCTTGTAGATGACACAACTTTGAATGCTGCTGAACATTTTTTTAATTGTTGACGATTCTGCATCTGAAATAGAAGTCCAAGTTTGGCATGGTGAATATCCATATGTTTCAATAGTAAGTAATGCCCACATTCTCTCACAAAAAATAGAAGGCACAAAAAACGCTTGGGAATACAGATTTTCAGGTAAATTGGATGAATTGCAATATAGAGACTTTACAGATCCCGGGAATATCATTTGCGATTCAAAAGGTACCGGTTGGGTCGTTGATACAGAACTGAAAAGTTTTGATTCTCCCAAATTGGATAGAAGTTCATATTTAGTCCAAGATTATTTGAAGAAACGTTTTAGGGTTTTAGCAGGCGAAGAGTATTTTTGTTTATATCAAACCTTTAAAATATCTGTAGCTGATCTTAAATTAAAATAAATTTCATCATTCGCCCTAATTAGTTAATCCTATTCGGATTGCAAAAGCATTGACTACTACAGTGTTGGTTGATCTTGCAAATTTTTCTACTTAAACCCTTTCCGACTCGTCGCCATTCTGTATGAGATTCAATAGCTATTCAAATTCTAGTCGATCCATGAGAAGTCCTTAGGGTTATTTAGAGATGCTTGAATTGCGAATTGACTTCAGAAGGTTTTCAAGATCCTTTTTCTTATAGAGGCGATAACTATTTATGGGATTGCGATGAGTTGATAGCTTTCCTTTGAAGAATTTGAAAGATACTGGAAAGCTATCGAAAAAAATGAACGTTGGGAGGTTGGTGAGGAAGACTTTATTCCAAAATGGATTATTTCAGGAGTACATAAAAAAAGAGGCGTGATCACCGAATACTTAGTTTGCATGGATAAAGAGTCTAGATGGCTTCCAAAGCAAGAAGTCATCAAGTGGACGATGGAGGGTAAATTGCATGCTGTACTCGTTCACATGAAAAATGGAAATCAACATGGATTAACGATCCTATTTTCATCATGATTCAGGCAAAACCAAAAATCCCCTACTAAAAAATAAGCACCCTTATTCCATTTACACAATCCTGAAAATCAAACCTCAATTTTCATAGATTACTTATGGACTATTAGCTTATAGATATTTTAAAGAGAGGACTATGAAAATCTTACTTACTGGAGCTAATGGGTACATTGGGACTCGCCTTCTTCCCCGTTTGGTAGAGGAGGGGCATGAGATCTATGCCCTGGTAAGAAGCCGTTCTAGAATTAAAATTCTCGAGAAATTCCAATCTCAGCTCCATGTCATTGAAGCTGATCTCCTTAATCCTTCCTCTTTGCTAAAGATTCCCGCTGATATCGATGCAGCTTACTATCTAGTCCATTCAATGAGTTATTCGCAAAAATTTTCCGAATTAGAAGCTGCTTCAGCAAAAAATTTTGTGAGTCGGTTGGAAAATACACAAGCGAAACAAATCATCTACTTGAGCGGTCTTTCCAATGAAGCTCACCTTTCCCGTCATTTAACCTCGAGGAAAAGGGTAGGAGAAATCCTCCGAGAAGGAAAAGTTCCTGTGACTATCTTAATGGCTGGGATCATTATCGGTTCGGGAAGCGCTTCATTTGAAATTATCCGAGACCTGGTTGAAAAACTGCCCATTATGGTTGCCCCAAAATGGCTTAAGCAGCTCACTCAACCGATCGCCATAAGCGATGTTCTAGCTTATCTGACGCTCGTTTTGGGGAATTCCGCTTGCTTTGGACGGTCCTTTGAGATCGGAGGACCTGATGTCATGAGCTACAAAGACCTTCTATTAAATTTCGCAAAAATGCGGGGGTTGAAGCGGAAAATTTTTACGGTTCCCGTTCTTACGCCGCGCCTCTCCTCCTACTGGCTTTTCTTTGTGACTAGCACAAGCTTTTCACTTGCCCGTTTCCTAGTCGAAAGTCTCATTAATAATGCGGTTTGTAAAGAAAACCGAATTCAAACGCTTTTTCCTAGAAAACTACTCTCTTATGAAGAGGCTCTGCAACTGGCTTTTACCCGTACCGAAGAAGATTGGGTACCTTCAAGCTGGAAAGACACCTTAAGCGGGTCCACTTTAAATCCTGATCTTTCCATTTATGTCCACGTTCCTAAATTCGGCATCTTGAGCGATAGACGGATCATTCCTTTTTCTTGTCCTATAGAACAAGTGCAAAAACGGATTTGGTCTCTAGGTGGAGATCGAGGTTGGCTCGCGATGAATTGGGCTTGGAAAATCAGGGGTTTTCTGGATAAATTGATGGGAGGAATTGGGCTGCGCCGAGGCAGAACTCATCCAACGCGACTGAAAGTAGGAGATGCTCTCGATTTCTGGCGCGTTTTGTTAGCAGATGAAAAAAATCGACGTTTACTTCTCTATGCTGAAATGAAATTGCCAGGTGAAGCGTGGCTTGAATTTGAGATCATCCCTCATGAAACAGGAGGAACTCTGAAACAAACGGCATCATTCCGTCCCAACGGGGTCTGGGGTAGATTTTATTGGTATAGTCTTTACCCGTTTCATGCTCTTATTTTTAGCCAATTGGCAAAGCACATCGCAAAAGGATAAAAATGGAGAAGAAGTTTCGACAATCCGCCAAATCATCTTCATCATTGTTTTCCCATGAGAACATTCTTTAGTGCACACTCCTTTGTCTTTACTTGTGCTCTCCGGAGATCGCGATGCGATCCTGGATAGCTTTAAAGCAAATCAATGTGATAAATTTGGTCGCACAGTAGCACACTATTGTGCTGATAAAGGGCAAATAGACATTTTACAAGAAATGGTCGGCCAATGCGACAATAGCATCGATGTACCGGACAACAAAGGGCGCCCCCCGCTCCACTATGCTGTGACGAAGGGATATACGGAAACAGTGGATTACATGATTGGACAGGCAAATTGTTCTCTAAAAAGTCAAGACGCTCAAGGTTATCATCCGCTGACATGGGCCTGTCAGTTTGGGCGCACAGATGTTGCCAAGGTATTACTTACATGTGCCGGTGAAAAAGGAGAGCTCAAGAATATATTAGAGCTCCCCGATAAATTTAGTTGGAGAGCAATCCATAAAGCAGCTGAGGCAGGAAGCCTTGACATTGTAAAACTACTCGTGGAAAAATACGAAATTGATGCTACCCAACCCCTAAAGGACAACGACCAGAGAACCCCTTTGGCATTAGCGACAAGCACTGGGGCCACCAGCGTAATTGAATATTTGAGTACGTTGCCCCCATCACCTGCAATCCCATTGGGCACCATGAAGGCTTAAAAGAGAGGGAGAGGTATGATCAACGAGATCTTCGTCACTGACCATTCCTCTAAAAAGTAACTTCTATAAAGTTTTATGGCTTTCTGTTTGCATTCATGGATAGTTACGTAGGTAAATGTTATCTTTTTACTACATTCTTATCCATTTCTGGTCAGTGGAAATTTTCTCCTCATTTCTTGTCATCTTGTGCTAGAAATTTCCCAGTTTTTTTGGTAGACTCCTCTTTACTCCTAACAGGTATTTGCGAAAATGCTCAGCTCACACGAGATGTCGTTTTTAACAGCATAAGAAAAAAATGAGAAAAACCATGTCGGTGACCGAGATTAAAAAAAGACAATGATGAACAAAACATTTCTCCTGTTCTTTCCGAAATCAAGCAACTAATGATCGAAGATGATGACGATGATGACGATGACCACAAATAATCAATCATCGGCACAAGCGAAAATTGCCCTATTCCGTTCTTTTTTTCGAGGGCGCGAAGAAGTATACCCTAGACGATTTGAAAACAAAAAAACCGGAAAATCTGGTTATGTTTTTGCTTGTGGCAATGAATGGGTTCGCGGTATCTGTGAGAAACCTAAAATCAAATGTTCTGACTGTAAACATCGTCGCCTACTTCCCATCACTGACGATGTCGTCCATTGGCATCTTTCTGGCCAAGATAACTGCGGCAAAGATTTCGTGATGGGTATCTACCCAATGCTGTTAGATGAAACATGTTTTTTTCTGGCGGCGGATTTTGACAAAGCGAGTTGGACAGAAGATGCTACCGCATTCCTCAAAACCTGTCACCAGATGGGCTTGCCGGCAGCATTAGAGCGATCCCGTTCCGGTAAAGGAGCTCACGTCTGGCTGTTCTTTTCTGAAGCCATAACAGCTGGTTTAGCGCGCAAACTTGGAAGCCACATTCTGACAGAGACGATGGACCGTAGGCCAGATATTGGTCTAGATTCATATGACAGATTGTTTCCTAATCAGGATACCTTACCTAAGGGAGGGTTCGGGAATTTAATTGCTTTACCGCTACAGAAAAAGGCCCGTAATTTGGGTAACAGTGTATTTGTCGACGAAAATTTGATGGCTTATGAAGATCAATGGGTATTTCTATCAAACCTTCATAAAATTAGTCGCTTAGAAGTCGAAAATATCGTTGCAAAAGCTGAAGCAAAAGGGCGTGTTGTTGGGGTCCGTCTGGATATAGCTGATGAGGATCAAAATACTCCATGGAATCTCCCGCCTTCACGTCGGAGTTCAACTCCTCCAATTGGGAATGTGCCGAAAAGTTTGGAATTGGTGATTGGAAATCAAATCTATATTGCCAAAGAGTCATTATCTCCAGGCCTTCGAAATCGATTGATTCGCCTCGCAGCATTTCAGAATCCTGAATTTTATAAAGCTCAAGCGATGAGATTTCCCACTTATGAGATACCTCGGATTATTGCCTGCGCTGAAGATCATCCTAACCATATCTCCCTACCCCGAGGATGTTTTGAAGACATTTGTTGTCTGCTTTCAGATCTAAATGTCAAAATGATTTTGCGAGAAGAACTTTGCATAGGACAACCTTTAAACGCGAGCTTTCAGGGTCAATTACGAGATGAACAGCAAGCTGCTGCTGAGGCGCTCCTTGCTCACGATATTGGAGTATTATCAGCAACAACAGCTTTTGGAAAGACTGTCATCGCTGCATGGCTGATAGCACAACGTCAGGTCAATACGTTGATTTTAGTGCATCGCAAGCAACTTCAAGAACAATGGATCGAGCGCCTTTCGACGTTTCTAGATGTACCTGTAAAGATGATTGGTCGAATAGGCGGAGGACGAAAAAAACCAAAAGGATTATTGGACGTAGCTCTTATTCAAAGCCTTGTACGCAAGGGTGTCGTGGATGATGTTGTCGGACAATATGGCAACTTAATCATTGATGAATGTCACCATTTACCAGCACAAAGTTTTGAACAGGTCACACGTCAAGCAAAAGCAAAATACATAACCGGGTTAACAGCCACTTTGAGACGGAAAGATGGTCATCATCCCATGATTACAATGCAATGCGGTCCCGTACGCTATAGCGCCAACGCCAAAGAACAGGCTGCAGCACGCCCCTTTGAACATACGGTTTTAGTGCGCCCTACAGCATTCATTCCTCTCAAGCCAGCCAATGCTGATGCACGTCTCCAGTTCAACGATCTGTATGATGAGCTGGTTCATGATGCATTACGCAACCAATTAATTTGTGAAGAGGTTCTGAAAGCTGTTCGGAATGGACGGTCGCCAGTTATATTGACAGAGCGAAATGAACATCTAGATTTGTTGTCTCATCAGCTCGCTCCTCATATTCGAAATTTAATTGTGCTTCGTGGAGGCATGAGTGCTAAGGAAATTGCTCAAATTAGTAGCCGCTTGGCAACTATTCCTGAGAATGAAGACCGCGTATTACTTGCAACGGGACGATACATTGGCGAAGGATTTGATGATGCCAGATTGGATACCTTGTTTCTTACTCTTCCGATTTCATGGCAAGGAACCATTGCACAATATGTTGGCAGACTACATCGTTTATATGATCGTAAAAAAGAGGTGCAAGTCTACGATTATGCTGACCTTAATGTGCCCATATTAGAACGAATGTTCAACAAGCGTTGCCGAGGTTATGAAGCTGTAGGATATAAAATCTTGCTCCCTGCCAGTGCAACTCCCGGGTGGCCGACCCAAGCACCACTCCCAGTTGATCCGGCTTGGAAGAGTGATTATGCTGCGAGTATCAAGCGTTTGATTTGCGATGGTGTAGATATGCCACTAGCCAACCTCTTTGTTCAAGTGGCTTCGGCTATACATGCTGATGCAGAGGGCATCGATCGAGCTCGAAGTGCCACTGAAGCATTTCTTTATCGTCGTCTTGAAACCTTGCCTCAGACTGCCGGAAGATTTCACCTTAATGCTCTATTGTCGATCCCATTCGATATTTCAAGTCAAATGGAGGTTGATTTACTTTGTGCTGATGCACGTCTTGTAGTTGAGCTCGATGGGGCACAGCATCTGGCTGATGCCAATGCGTATCGCCGGGATAGACGTAAAGATGCTTTACTGCAGCAGAATGGCTACATGGTTCTACGATTCTTAAGTGAAGATGTCGGTAAGCATCTTGATGATGTTTTGGATTCAATTCTTCGCGCCTTGACACATCAAAGTGCACTTCAAAAAGGATGAATAAAAACTAAGCGGTGATGCACTCTTGCAGCCATCTCCACAAATGCAATCATCTATGGGAGTAGCTCCTTCTGGAAATTCAAAACGTTCAGGCATTTTCATCCCATAATTTAGAATTTGGTCCTTGCAGGAGCCGTTCCTCTTCTTGCTTTATTAGTTCTGCAATAAATCTAGAATCAGGTTGTTGGTCTTCTAAGTTCATTGTTCCTTTGAGATAGCTAATAGTTGCGGATTGGAGAGATACCCCCGGCAATTTTCATAGATTACTTGTGGACTATTAGCTTATAGATATTTTAAAGAGAGGACTATGAAACAAACAGCATCATTCCGTCCCAATGGAGTCTGGGGTAGATTTTATTGGTATAGTCTTTACCCGTTTCATGTTCTTATTTTTAGCCAATTGGCAAAGCACATCGCAAAGGGATAAAAATGGAGAAGAAATTTCGAAAATCCCTCTTTTTATTCAGGCGCGATTTGCGACTTGAGGATAATACAGGGCTTATTTTTGCGTTGAAGTCTTCGGAAGTTGTCATTGCTGCCTTCATTTTTACGCTAGAACAAATCGAGAGAAATCCTTTTAGAAGCGATCATTGCCTGAAATTTATGATTGAATCTCTCAAAGATCTCGAAAACCAGCTGAAGAAAAAAGGGGGTAAGCTCTTCTTTTTTAAGGGAAAGCCCGAAGAAGTTGTGAACAAGTGTATCCGTGAACTCAACGTCGAGGCTTTGATCGTAAATCGGGACTATACCCCCTATAGCCTACAAAGAGACAAAAAGCTCGAAAAAGTCTGCAAAACAGACCAGATTCCATTTTATTCTTTCGATGATGCTCTCCTTCATCCACCTGAAGAGACTCTGAAAAAAGATGGGAAGCCTTACTCAATTTTCACACCCTATTTTCGCAATGCTTCAAAACAGAAAGTATTGCCTCCCGTGCAAACTAAAGGGACCAATTACTTCCGCGGATCGATCTCTTTTGCAAAAGATAAGTCGTCCTTTCCCAAGCTAACTGTAGAGAATGAGTTGATCGGAGGAAGGTCGGAGGCTCTCAAAATTCTCAAGAAGTTAGGTTCTTTTGGCAAATATGGAAGCCTAAGAGATTTTCCAGCAGAAGAATACTCTACACATCTCTCCCCTTATCTGAAATTCACCGTCTGCTCTCCTCGCGAAGTTTATGCGGCAATCTGCCGTAATTTAAGTCCGCACCACGAGCTGATCCGTGCTCTCTACTGGAGAGACTTTTTTACATCGATTGCATTTTTCTTTCCTCACGTCTTTAAGGGTACTTTCCATCCCAAATTTGACAAGCTCAAATGGTCCTATAACAAAAAAGCTTATCAACGATGGTGCAAAGGCTCTACCGGTTTTCCAATTGTGGATGCAGGAATGAGAGAGATGAACGAAACAGGCTTTATGCATAATCGCGTTCGAATGATTGCAGCCTCATTTCTCATCAAGGACTTACACATCAATTGGAGATGGGGTGAAAAATACTTTGCGCAAAGCTTGGTTGATTACGACCCTGCTGTAAATAATGGAAATTGGCAATGGGTGGCCAGTACTGGATGTGATGCCCAACCTTATTTTCGTATTTTCAATCCCTGGAACCAGCAGAAAAAATTCGATCCTGAATGTACTTATATTAAGAAGTGGATTCCTGAACTTCGGGACTTCTCGCCTAAAGCCATTCATGCGTGGTATAAGGAAAAGTACCGTGCTGGATGCAAAAAATATCCAGCTCCGATGACCGATCACGAAAAGACAGCAAAAGAAGCTCTTCACGCCTATAGATCGATCTGATTCCGTGGACCATTTGTGGACCACTGGCATGCAAAAAAGTGCGATAAATGACGACAGTTCACAGTAGCTGGAAAGGGGCGCTTTCCGCTATGATTTCGGGTAGTTAGCTGCTAAATGGCAGGGGCGGTGCTGCGGACTCATAACCCGTCGGTCCCTGGTTCAAGTCCAGGTTGCCCCACTTTTTCCAAATACGTGTGAGCACGATTAAGCTTGATTTTCAGGCGTTTTCAAGTTAAAATTTGTCCTTGCGGTGCAAGGGCGGTGTAACAAAAACAATCTTAACACACACCATCCAGCCGCTCGAACCATTAAAACATGAGGTTTGAGCAATGGCTTCAATACAAAAACGTAAAAACAAAAATGGGACTAGCCACTGGCGCGCAGTTGTTCGCCTAAAAGGCTATCCTACCGTATGTAATCATTTTGACCGCAAGCAAGAAGCTGAGGATTGGGCGCAACAAGTTGAACGCCAAATCAAGATGGGACAGTTTAAGTTTGAAAGAGTTAATACCCACCGTACCTTTTCTGATCTTGTTCAGCGCTATATCTCTGATGGCGCATTAGAGCATCTAAAAGCACAAAGAGATGCCATTAGGCACATGAATTATTGGAAAGAGCGTCTTTCTAGTTATGCGCTTGTTCATGTTACCCCTGAGCTTTTATCCAAGGAAAGGCTGTTACTCATAGACACGCCAACCCTTAAAGGCAAGAAACGCACATCTGCTACGGTTAACCGTTACATTGCAGCGTTATCTTCCTGTCTGACTTATGCTTGTCGCCGGCTTCGCTGGATTGATGAGAATCCCTGCTTTAACCTTATCAAGCTAAAAGAATCTAAAGGAAGAGATCGCATCCTATCCGAAGATGAGGCCTCTCGTTTGATCAGCGCTTGCCGAGAGAGCAACAATCCCTACCTTTATTGCATTGTTTTGATGGCTATTACAACAGGTATGCGGCAGGGAGAAATCTTACAGCTCAAATGGGATCAAATAGACTTTAAGAATCAGCTTGCACATTTAAAAGAGACTAAGAACGGGCGGCCAAGAAGTGTTCCTTTAGTAGATGAGGTTATTGAGGAGTTGAAGCGGCTGCATGCGACTAAAGATCCCCAAAAGCAACTGGTTTTTGCTAGTAAGACAGCGTTTGGCGAGATTGATATCAAGAAGCCTTGGCAAAGTGCTTTAGTCCGTGCAGAAATCACCAACCTACGTTTTCATCAGGCATAGTTTTGCCACCTTAGCAGCTCGTCAAGGCGCTTCCAACCTTGAGCTTGCTACTGCTATGGGACATCGGACCTTGCAAATGCTCCAACGCTATACACACCTTGAGGCAGATTTGGTTAGAAAGTATTCGGAAGGGATCACAAAAAATCTTAATGTTGGGACAGCTTTATGACATCAACTTCTATTGAAAAATTCTCTATAGCACTCAACGAACTTCTGGCGAGAATAAAAAACTATTGTGACTTCCACCAAGTGAAAGAGCAGCCATACGGATTATGCATAGCAAATCCCAAGCGAGCTAACATAGGGGTTCCTACACCCCTAATTCAAGCAGAATTGGAAAAGAGAGCAAGAGAGCACTTTTCCTCTATAAACGCTGTTGGGTTCTATTTTCGTTTTTGGACACCTCCTATATTGTCTGTAATTGAGGGAGCAGATACCAGTCTTCTTATTACAGCAGACGATTACCAACTTACATTTGAGCTACCTAAATTTGATGAGAAATGGCAGCTTACTACAGTTGCTCGCAGTCTTATTTATTGTCCTATAGAACAAGAGCAACACGGTTGGAGTGAATGGTTTGAAATACAACTGGAAGCCATTAGACTGACACCTCTTCTTCATCATTCGCTCAAAGAGTGTGAGATTTGTGGCATGATACGCCTGAAGCTTGGTCAATCAGGAATGCGTGAATTTGAAAGTTTCGTCTATGAGTATGCCAAAACAGATTCTAATTTTCCTGAAATGGGTAAAGCAGAAATGGAAAAATGGTATAAACGGCAGATAGATTGGAAAATCCGATATAAACTAATTGTTGGTCTTTTTAATAGCTCAATGAATCTCAGAAACATGTACTCAATAGCGCACCAGAAAGCTGCATCGTCACGCAATCCAATAATCAAAGATTTACTATGGGCCTTTCTTGAGTTTGTTGACAACAGCCTCATTTTAGAGACAGAGCTTTCTGAAGATGAAAAAAAGCGACAAATTGCTGAGCTTAGAGAACCTAAATGTAGAAAGCCAAAGAAAGAAAAATACGCTGCAAAACGCCCTGTCATTTGTATAAGCGACATTGAATGTTCAAAAATGTTGTATTCGTTGATCGCAGCATTTAATGCATCTTCTCAAAAAAGCAAAGTTACGGCTGAGGCTATCATCTTTATCTGGATTGCTCAGCATGCTGCTTTTTCTGATACTTCTTTGAAAGTGGATGATATTCTTTCAATTAAATCCGTTGATATCAACCCACAAGACCTCACTATTCAGGTAAAAGACCAAGAAATTTATATCACCGCAGGATTGAAAGATATTCTCCTTGCGTGGATTGAGGATAATCAAAAAAAGCTTTTCCAAAAACTGACTTATGACAATTTGGAGGAAACATTAACAAAACATTCTCTAAAGCTATTCGGCGCTGAAGGCAAACTTCTTCCTAGAGACTTTCTAGAGAAGGTACATGTTGCGCCCTATGCCCGTATTTCGGTTGATCTTAGAGCTCAACTGTCACATCAAGAGAAGCTGGCAGCTAATTCGCCATATAGAATCAATACCCATGAAATTAAGAGGCATATAAAAGATTCCATTCACCAAAAACAAGCTGAAAGCGGCATTAAGAGGTAAAAATCCTCTTCTTTTTTAGCGACCCCGAATTTTTCAAATCACCCGTACGACAGTGAGATGCTGAATTTGGTCTAATTACGCTCATATTAACTAACAATGGCTAGATATGGCCAGGAGGTATTTATGAGTGATGAGATCAAATATTTATCAGCACAACAAATCGTGGATAGTGATAGCTACCCATTCACAATGGGGCAAATGCGTCACTATCTAATGTTCCGTCATAAAAATGGTTTAGCAAGCGCAGTACGCAAAATAGGTAAACGCCTGTTTTTGCGAGTTGACCTTTTCAATGCTTGGATAGAAAAGCAAGCAGGGGGTCAGTAATGGAAGATAACCATCAAGTAAATTGTTTTTTGAATGAAGCTCAAGTAAAAAAGCGCATCAAGCTTGTAAACAAAAATCGCGAAACCATCTTCTCTTTCCTTGAGCAACTGCATTATTGGTTTATTCGGTTTGAAACTAGTCGGGATGTAGACCATCTTGACAGCGCAGAAAGAAACGCAGAAGCTGCTAGGCTTTATTTACCCCTGTGTTTTCAAGAATTAAGCTTAATTGGACTTCAAAACATGTATTGGAGCCTGTCCACTAAACAGGCATCCAATAAAGGGGGCTTGCAATGAACCCTATTGTAGTAGAAAAACCCCTTGCGATGCAAGAAACAATTGTAGCCAATAGTTCTCATTATCCTACCAAAGAGAGGCAGGAAAGGTTTAATGAGATGGTTAAAGAGGTGGAAAACAAGCTTCAGCGCCAGCTTGTCTTTAGGCCATATACCTTCAATAATCTGCTTGAAATGCGATCTAAGGAGTGGCTATTAGACCAAGTTTTTGGCCCTAGAGACATCGGCATGATTTACGGCGCGCCAGGATGTGGTAAAACATTTGTTGTCATTGATATGATCCTAAACCTTTGCACAGGGAATAAATGGGCAGACAAGTTTAATGTGCTCAGATGTTTAAACGTAGCATATTGTGCCGGTGAAGGGCTTGGAGGACTACCTTCGCGATTCAACGCTGCCGCAAAGCATTACAACATCACCCTTCTTCATAACTTCACCTTCTATGCACTACCTCCTCAGCTATTTGAAGATAGTGCAGAAGCAACAATCAAACAATTCTGCGAGGAATGGAAGGCTCGTCAAGCAAAAGACGAAACAGACACTCTTGATCTTCTCATCATTGACACCTTACACACAGCCACAGTTGGGGCAGATGAAAACAGCGCTCAACAGATGGGTAAAGCTTTACATGCATGCCGTTGGATAGCCAATGAACTTGGTTGTGCTGTAATTCTAGTGCATCACACTAATAAAACTGGGACGCTGGTATTTGATCTTTTTACTGATCACACACCGGTATTTGATCGTTAAAGATTAGAAGGTAAAAATCTAAATGAACATAAAAGATTTAGTTGAAGAAGCTGGACATATGCCAACGCGCAAGGCTGCCTGTCATGGCGGAGAATACTGTTCACCATGTCCGTTTTGTAAGGACGGTCATGACCGGTTTCTTATCTGGCCTGACCGTCGCAATAACAATGGCGAGCATCAAGGCGGTCGTTTTTCTTGCCGTGTATGCCAGAAATATGGCGATGGCATAACTTTTCTTCGTGAACTATATGGCTTAACCTATTTAAAAGCCTGTGAAAAACTAAAAATCAAGCCAAGAGAGCATCAACCTACATTGCTGATAAAGCGGCCTTATAAACAGCCTCCGATTGCTCTTGATCCTCCTACCTTGTGGTTAGAAAAAGCTGCGGCATTTGTAAACTGGTGTCATTTGAAGCTAATGAATAATCCAGCTGCTTTAAGGAAAATACAGGAAAGAGGGTTCACTACGGAATCAATCATACGATATAAGATCGGCTTTAATTCTGGAGATGCTAAAGGACGAGATGTTAGGCGAGAGCGAAAAGATTGGGGATTGGAAAACCAGCTTAAAGAAGATGGCACGTTCCGTAAGCTTTGGTTGCCTGTGGGGTTTACTATTCCCACGCTGAATGCAGCTGATGTACCAGTTAAAGTTAAAATACGCCGTACTGCTTGGAAGAAAGATGATAAGCTTCCTAAATATGTTGAGGTGTCTGGATCAAAATTATCTCCTTCTGTTTATGGAGATACCAACCTGCAAACGGGATTAATACTTGAGTCAGAATTTGATGCTTTGCTCCTGCAGCAAGAGGTAGCTGATTTAGTTTATTGCATTGCTCTAGGAGGCAGTACGAAGCCAATTGATCGTCTTACAGACGCTTTACTTAAGCGAACAAAGAGAATCCTTTTCCTCCCTGATTTTGATGAAGCTGGCGCAACTGCTTGGATTAAGTGGAAAAGACAATATCCATATATTCATCAAGTTTTAACAGGTAGAGGAAAAAGTGGTGGAGATGCCTTTTTAGAAGGGGTAAATTTGAAAGAATGGATAAAACAAGCCATAGCCAAAATTGACGTCAATACCATTAAAGCTGCATAAAAAGTAAGGAAAACACATGCAAAACAAAGAAACTTTGACAAGGAGGCAGCTTCATGTCCTCCCTTTTCTCATAAGCAATCCAACTGTTGATTTGGCAGCCAAGCTATCAGGCGTTTGTGCTAAACAGATATTTGATTGGCTAAACCAACCCACTTTTCGCCAGGAGCTAGAAAATAGAAAGAATGAAGCGGTTAACCAGGCTGTTGATCGCCTCAAGCTAACTGCCTCTAAAGCTTGCGATACGCTTATTAGCTTACTTGATAACGCACAATCAGACTCTGTTAAACATCGCGTGGCTGTGGACATGCTAAACATGACGCTGAAGTTTATGGAGTTTAAAGATGTGGAGCAACGAATCAGAAAACTAGAAGATACCATTACAGAATAGGAGGGTGTTATGTCTCATAAAATACGGCTAAATAGATTAGAGAAGATGGGATCAGGCAATAGAGTATGGGCTTTGATTGGCATAGGAAAGCCACGAGATGCTCAACACCAGAGGATACTAGAGATGCAAGCTCGCCAGCGTTTCTACGCAACTGGAGGCAATAGACAAGCCTATCTTGCCTTCCTGCCATTTGATTCATTCCCTGAGGGTTTCTATGGGTATGTCAAGAAAAGCGAGTTCATTAAAGCGGTTACAAACAAGACAAAGAATCCTGCAGAAAGTTAATGGGACTCCAGGAGATGGAACGAGCACCTTAGAAAAAGAGAGGGGGTATGCTCCTTAAATAGAAGCAGTACTTATTCATATTTATGGAAATCGTTTCAAGGAGAGAGTTTTAAAAATTTTTCTCAAAATTTTCTGAAGCAGTCTAGCCAGCCTCTTAATAACTTCAACAGCCATGGAGCAACTGCTTTTAGAATACTCGGTGTAGGCATGAGAAAACTCGGAAGGAAAGGTTTATCTACTGAAGAATTGAGAAAATTGAGAGCGGAATATTTATCATAATTATTTTTCACAACATATTTATTATATAATTATTAAAAATACAATAAATAAATACAATTGACATTTTATTTAAATTTGTTTATAATACCTTTATATTAATGAGGTTAATATGTCTTTTTTGAAATCAGTGCTTTTTGGATCTGAAGGATCTTACAATATTTTTGGGACTAAGGTGAAGTTTCAAAACGAACTTCCGTCACACCTTACTCCTCCTAGCTTAGATGGAGCCGGTGCTATTTCACAATTAGCTTTTAAATGCATAAATAGTAATGCCTTTCGTTGGATTACTCAAGGTTATACTCATGTGTTCGTACATGAGATGAGTCATGCCGTAGCCTATAAAGTACTTACTGGCCAAAATTCGGAAGTAGATTTTTTTACAAGCCTCTGTATAGGAAAGAACCTGTCTCCTCCAGCAGCAGCATATGCTTCGGATTGGAAAAAAACTATTATTGGTATTTCTGGCCCCATGGGAGACATTGCCTTTTCTACTTGTAAACTGGTCGCTGCAACAGCACTGAAAAGCTATCTTTCTTGGCCAGTTGCTTTAGCCTTAGGAAGTGGAGCAGTAGTTTGGATGTCTGGTGAGCTTTTATATGCATATGTTTCAGCTGCCAATAAAGATCATGGTGATTTTGGTAAAATTGCAAGTCGTGGGAATACTCATCTAGCATTAGCTAGCACAGCTCTTGTTAGTCAAGTTGCTTTAGGAATATTCGCAGCGATTAAGCTTGCAGCTTAAAATTTTATACCTTCGAGAGCGAATCTAAGTCTATTCATAAGAGAGTTCCTCATCATGGTGCACTAGCGGTGCAATGATGAACCTATTGCACCATCAAAATCCAATAAATTCCAGTAGCTTTTTGATCAAAAATCCTTTACCCTCTTACTCATAGCGGTTGGATGATATTGGGTTTTAGGGCAGACCACCGCCCTCATAACCCGCTGGCTCTTAAGTTTGGTGACGGTTGTGCATATCAGATCCAAGGCATGTTATTTTTCACCGCATTCGATCATCTGTTGAATTCCATGCAGGGGAATTTTAATCCAATCCGGGCGGTTGTTCAACTCATATCCCAACTCGTAAATAGTTTTTTCTAGAATATAGCAATCCAGCATAAATCGCACTACTTTTTACTCACCGCAGCGCATATAGGTAGGGCTCTCCGAAAAACGAAGTCCGTGAGTTTGATTCTGCGATTTGACAACATTAGAAGAGAGTATCCCACTTATTCTACCAAAAATTTCAGTTTGATCGAATGGGATCCAATGCTTGATGAACGAATGCTTGATGATGTTCTTGTGGGTCAACCAAAAGACTTGGCTATCATCATTCCCTCTCAAGAGATTGTTGAGATATTGAAGATTTATAAAGCCTTCTACACGATACCCCAAGACGCACAGAGTTTTTCACTGAAGGACGCTCTCATCTCACTTGGAGGCATCGAGCCTGTCTATTCTGATGATCGTAAGACGTGCCAATTGCATATAGGTCCTTATGGATTTGTCGCTTCAAGCTACCGCCAATTCCCCGATGTCGATTACATCATATGCCCGGTGAGCAATCATACTTATGACATGAGAAATTTGCGTAGAAAAGCCATCACCTCCTTCCAAGGACTCAGTGGCAGCGGACTTTGGAAATTCTCAAATAGCACCCCTGCTCTTATTGGGATCGCAATCGCTCAAGACCCTGTAGGCTATGACAGCTCATCTGGATTAAGAAAAGTCTATTTTCATGGTCCTCACTCTATCCTTTCAATGCTCGATACTCTCAATTCAAGGACGAACTCATGAGCACAAATTTTAATAACGCTGCAGATTTTCGCAAACACTTGGAAACACACCTTCAAGCGCATTCTACCAGAACAGGTGAAGCCATCCAACGTCTTCGCCGCAAAGTTGCATTCGACCGACTTTTGGCAAGGATTGTTGCCCAAGAGCCATCTTTCTTTTTCTTGAAAGGCGGCTATGCAATGGAATTGCGCTTTGCTCATGCACGAGCTACGAAGGACATGGACCTAACTTGGTTCAAACGTGGAAGCGATGCGAAAGAGCCAATAGGTGAACTGATTTTGCAAGAGCTCCAAACACTTGCTCGCGCCAAGGACCTCATTGATTTGATATTGCTTCTACAACTCAACAAAGGAGCACTCGAAACCTTTAAGATTGCTCTACAAAGGGTGTTCAGAGCACGCAACACACATTTTCTGCCAGCAATTTTGCCAGAGCCGCCAATGAACTGGCAAAAGCCTTTTGGTGCCATGGCAGCTGAGTGTGGTATTTCTCAAAGCTTGGAAGAGGGTTTTATGAAAGTCTCTAAATTTTACGGCGCGCTACAAGCATGAAAAAATGGTTTAGCGTAATGGGCATGAGCTGCCCCTGCTCTAAAATTACCATTCTGTCATTGGGAATCTTTTCCTCATTCTGCTTTGCTTGAGCAACATAGCCATTGCTGCTGAGAAACTGGTTATACTCCCAAGCAAGCTTTTGCTGAGGAGTCAGGTGCTTTCGCCCTTCTCTCGGAAGTTCGGGAAGTACTGGTTCTTGGCACACCCATATTAACATCCCGATGACACTATCGACGTCTTTCTTTCTCTTAACGAATTCGACAGCATGTTCCACACGACTCTCTCTAAAGCGCATCAAAGAGCATTTTTTCTGATCGCTCAAATCCAATCCATCCAGGCATTTGTAAAAAGTGCGCGAATAGGCTGCTGCAGCTCTTTTTTCTTCTTCTTTTTCTTCCCTCTTTGTTAGTGGCGACTTGATGGCGGCAAGTTGGTTTTCGATGGTGGCTGCACAGGAAGCAGCCTGATGGCGCAACCCATGAAAAACAAATCCCTCTATACCAGCCTTTCATTATCAGCTCTATGCAAGCTTTCTCTCTGTTCCATGTTTGCTCCTATTGTTATAGCACGAGTTTAGTTGTAAATGTTTGAATTCTATCGCAAGCTGTTGGAACGAAAAATGGCGTCAGTGGAGAAAATGCTTATTTACATAGACAGAGATCCGTTAAAGAAGCTGACGACTTATGCTCTGCTTTGGCACTTGGAGGAGCAAAAAAGAAGCCGGACTTCGACACAAATCAGTGGCTACATAAAAGTCCATTGCTCCTTTATGCTTTTGATTTTGATGATGCCGGTAAAGAACAATTCCTGTTTTGGAGGAAAACATATCCTCACTTGAGAGCATGGCCAACTCCTACTGAGAAAAGCCCAGGAGACGCATTCAAAAAAGGAGCAAACATTCGTCAATGGAGCATTGATGGAATTTCACAATATGAAAATATTATAAAAGGAAATTTGAGCAATGAAGAAGAACAACAAAAAAAGGATTGAAAAAATTGAAGAACAGCTAAATTTCAAGCATAAAGTCAGAAGAATTGCTAAAGTTTTAGTTATAGAAGGACAGGAGGGCTTTGACATTTCCAGCTTAGATGCCGATGTTGTTTTTATGAGACCCTATAATGGTCGATGTCTACTCCCAGATGGGCTTAATTATCCAGGGGCATTCAAAAATGGGCCGATTATTACTTGGAGTTTTATCAAGACATAACTCCTTTTTGGCTCATTTGTTTTTCTATTGCCTCAAGCCTGATTCCAAAATTAAATAAATCAATATTTTTTGCTTGAATTTCCACAATTTTGGATAGAGACTCACCTTCCAAAGGAGTGATTTCTCCATTACCAACGGCATGGCAAATCAGCCTGCTTGCTTCTAAAGCGTCTGCTGCATTTTTAATGCAAGGCAGTTTAAAATTAATGGGTCGATCCTTCCTTGGCGGCAAGAGACGGTCTAAAATAATTTTAGCAGCTTGTAAATTTCCTTCTTTGGCTTGGTTGATCACGTGATGGCAAACTGTTTCAATTTCGCTAGTTTAATTTAACAGCAAAACCCACTTGACTATATTGGGTGTTTTTGTTAATTTAAAGGAAAAAACCAGGAATTTAATGAGGCCTCAAGCTTACCTACAGTCTCTAACCCCTCTGCTCAATCAGCCTTCTTTTACAGCGAGGGAAGCAAAGCTACTTGGGGTTTCGGCTGCTGTTTTGGCTCATTATGTTAAGGCTGGCAAGTTGAAGAGAATCCGGCGTGGAGTCTATCAGGCTGTTAGCTATCAAAATCTCGAAGCTTTTCGTTGGGAAGACCTCATAGAGTCTGTTCGTTCCATTAACGGTGGGATCATATGCCTAACCTCAGCTCTTGCAGTGTATGACTTAACAGAAGAGATTCCTCGTCAACATTGGATAGGAATTCGACATGGAACTTCAGTTCGAAGCAATCGCCTCATTAAGATTGTTCGTTTCCGCGATCTGGATCTAGGCAAAACAGAAATCGAGCTAGAAGGGATTCTTGTTCCCATTTTTGACAGAGAACGAACACTTATAGATGCTTTCCGCCTCTTAAGTCGAGAAACCGCTATTAAGGCTTTAAAAATAGCCCTTGCGCAAAGTGGAAAAAATCGTATTGATCTTAGGAAACTTGAAGCCTACGCTCAAAGGCTTCACGTTGATATTGCACCTTATTTGATGAGTATCATGACATGATAAGCGAACAAGCTCTTAAAGTACAGACTTCAAACTATCGCCAAAGAAAAAGAAATCCACTTCAATGCATGCTGGAAGCAACTGCTTCTGGAGAGATTTCTGGCACGATTATCGAGATCTTCACACGTTATTGTCGAACCTCAAAATAAGAAGCTTAAGCTCTCTGAATATCGTGGAAAACCATTTTTTGAGGAGTCCATTTCTCTTTTAGTTTATCCCATTGAAACGATTTTTGCAGAAAAATTGGAGACAGTGCTCTCAAAGGGTTCTAGAAACAGCCGAATGAAGGATTTTCATGATCTAATTTTGCTCTTGCGTAATACAAGCATGAGAAATTCTAAGAAGCTTCATGAGGATGTGAAAAAGACATTTGAAAATCGCGGGACTCCTTTGAGGCCTATTGAGTTCGATGAAACAGGTCTAAAAGCTCTTCAACAACTTTGGACGGCTCATCTCAGAGGCCTTGGAGATATAGCTGAAGAACTGGATCTGCCGGAGAAAATCAGTACAGCAATAGATATAATCAATTCAAGCATAGAAATATCGAAAATATCGACTGTTAACGGGGACTAAGTCGCAATGAAAATAGATCAAAAAAGTATAAACATTGATGTTCTCGGAAGTGAGGACTTGAATGATCTTGTCAAAGTATTTTGTTTTCCCTGGACTTCATTTGAGGCTACTAAGACAAAGTGGGAGACTTACCTTTCAGAACAGAAAGTTGGTGAACGGATTGTATGCGTAGCCAAATGGAAAGATCAGTTCATTGGGTATGGATCTCTATTGAAAAATTCGAAATATCTCAATTTCAAGTCCTGTGGGATACCGGAAATCCATGATGTGTGGATTTCAGAAGAATATCGAAGCAATGGATTTGGAAAGCAATTGATCTGTCATTGAGCGCCAGGAAGAGCCAACCCCACAAGATGAACAAGTACTTTTCGATGGAATCAGCAACGATGCAGCTAAGAAAAAAGGAATGGAACGCATCAAGCCTTTTCGAATTTACATTAAAGATTCGGATCGATCCGTGCTTGGTGGCGCTAGCGGAGTCACTTACTATGGCTGCCTTTATGTGGATATGTTGTGGGTTGAAGGATCTATTCGCAGTCAAGGTTTTGGCAAAAAGATCATGGAAGAGGCGGAAAAGATTGCTAGAGAAAGACACTGCACATTTGCAACTTTGAATACAATGGATTGGGAAGTTCTACCTTTCTATCAGAAGTTAGGCTATTCCATTGAATTTGTTCGAGAAGGTTATGACAAGGAATCTAAGATGTATATGTTAAGGAAAAAGTTATGAAGGCTATTGATATTAGAAACGAAATTTGCGATTTAGTTTCAGAAATAAAACCTTTAGATGATATTGAAAGCCAACACATCAACTTTGTTGTTGATTGGATTCAGTCAGATGTGGACATTTTTCGTACTGAAAAGCCAGCAACCCCTCCCATACATTTAGTTTCTTATTTCTTAGTCTTTTCACCAGAACAATCTAAAGTGCTGCTGGTCGACCACAAAAAAGCAGGGTTGTGGCTCCCTCCAGGTGGTCATGTAGAGCTAAATGAAGATCCAAAGGACACTGTCTCCAGGGAAACTAAAGAAGAATTAGGTATTGAAGCAGAATTTCTCTTTGAAAAACCTCTCTTTGTGACTGTCACAAAAACGGTCGGAAATGTAGTTTCACACACTGATGTTTCATTGTGGTATGCGCTTAAATGGAACCCCGACGATCCGTTGATCTATGACAAAGATGAGTTTAACCAAATACAGTGGTTTTGGATTAACGAAATTCCATTTGAAAAATCGGATCCTCATTTAAGGCGTTTTATCAAAAAAATGAAGGAAAATCATGTCGAACTATGAAGCCGGAAATAGTCAGGTCAATGACTCGCAACCAAAGATAAAAAACATTGTTGTCGTACCATATAACACCGATTGGCCTCAAGTTTTTAAAGTAGAATCGGAAAAAATCAAAGAAGCTCTTGGGTCAAGTTGCATAGCCATTCATCATATCGGCTCTACTTCAGTGCCAGGACTTTCAGCAAAGCCTGTGATTGATATGATTGTCGTCGTAGATGTTATAGAAAAGGCTATCCAAGCTCTTGAAGGTTTAGGTTTCAAATATAAAGGTGAATACAACATTCCCATGCGGTTTTATTTTAACCGATCGGGAGGAGTCGAAACGAATCTGCATGTTTACGAGGACGGACATCCAGAAATCGAGCTGAACCTTCTTTTCAGGGATTACTTGCGCCAGCATCCTGATGCAAGAAATGAATATACTAAGCTTAAAGAAAATCTTCTCCAGAAAAAATCGTCCTACGAGAAGAACAATTCCCCTTTTACTGGATATAACCTCGGCAAGGATGCTTTCATCAGAAAAATTCTTCAAGCAGCAAATTTTAATCGTATTCGCATGATGAAATGCACGCACCATGCCGAATGGGAATCTGCCAAAAGGCTAAGAAATAAATACTTCTTTGATCCCTTATCGATTTCAGATCCCTATACATGGACTTTTAATAACCCTGAGCATGTTCATCTGGTTCTTTATCAGGGAGTCGAAATCATTGGCTATGCTCATATTCAATTTTGGCCGGAGCAGAGAGCGGCTTTACGCATCATTGTCATTGATGAAAACTATAGGCAGCATGGATTGGGAAGCCGATTTTTACAACTGTGCGAACAATGGTTGAAAAGCCAAGGGGTTAAATCTCTTCACGATGAAGCTAGGCCGAATGTCGTCAATTTTTATCGTAAAAACGGCTATATAGAAATGCCTTTTGAAGATCCAAGTGGTGAGCCTCCGAGTGCTCACGATATTGCGATGGGAAAAAAGTTATGAATATGAAGAGGAAAACTGACACAATCAATATTGTGGATTGCTTAAACTCCAAGTACGGTATCGCAGTTACCAATCTTATAATCCTTCCTCTAGGCGCGGATATGAATGCATCCGTCTATAAAGCTGAAACGCAGAGCAACCAGTCTTATTTCGTAAAGCTAAAGCGCGGCCATCGCTATGATATGAGCGTTGCAATATTGGCCTTGCTGCAGGCTTCAGGAATTCAACGGATCATTCCTCCTATCAAAACAACCAATGGCGAGCTAACTCAGCACATCAGCGATTCCACTCTTACTGTATACCCATTTGTCAATGGACAGAACGGATTTTGCTATAACCTAACGGACGACCAATGGATTGCTCTAGGCAAAGTATTGAGGCAAGTGCATGAATTTGATGTACCGTCTTCAGTCAAGGATTTGATTAGGAAAGAAACCTATTCGAATAAATGGCGCGAAGCAGTTCGAGCGCTTGATGCTCATATTGATGGAAACCTAAAAGGTGATGAAACAGCTTTGAAACTTCAGTCATTTATGAAAGAGCATAAAACGGTAATCCATCATCTGGTAAATCGGGCTGAAGCTTTAAGCCAAAAGATCCAGGAACAATCGCCCGAATTCGTGTTGTGCCATTCAGACATTCACGGCGGCAACGTGCTGATCGATGAAAGCGGTTCTATCTTCATAGTGGATTGGGACGATCCTATTATGGCTCCCAAAGAGCGCGATCTCATGTTTATTGGCGGAGGGGTAGCTAATGTCTGGAACAATCCCCGCGAAGAAGAATTTTTTTATAAAGGATATGGAAAGACTGAAATCAATTGGGCAATCCTAGCTTATTACCGGCATGAGCGAATCGTAGAAGATATTGCGGAGTATGGGCAAGCGCTGCTTTTAACAACAGCCGGAGGAGAGGACAGATTGGAGATGTACAAACAATTTATCGGCATGTTTGAACCGAATGGCGTGATAGACATAGCATTCAAAACAGATTCAGATAACCGGGCAATGGGGACATATTTATGAGTAGAAAGCATTCCCGCGTTAGAAAGTTTTTTTCATACTACAGACCTTACCTTGGACTTTTCAGCGCGGATATGGTCTGCGCAGTGATTGCCTCTGCAGCGATGCTTGCTATTCCGTTATGCGTACGGTACATCACGGCCAATTTGCTGCAGGTTGGCTCAACGGATGCCCTCCACCAAATCTACATGATGGGCGGCATTATGCTTGGCCTGATTGCTATTTACGCAGCATGCCATGCATTTATCGACTATCAAGGGCATGTCATGGGCGCTTTGATGGAAAGAGATATGCGAAGCGAGCTGTTCGAGCATTATCAAAAGCTCTCCTTCAAATTTTATGATGAGCATAAAACCGGCCAGCTGATGACTCGCATCTCCCATGACACATTTGATCTTGCCGAACTCTACCACCACGGGCCGGAAGACGTTGTCATTTCTTTTTTGAATTTCATCGGAGCATTTGTCATCTTGATGACCATCAATGCCAAACTTGCTCTGATCGCCTTTCTCTTTGTTCCTGTTATGGGAATCTATGGATTTTATACGGCCAAAAAAATGTACGCCGCATTAAAGAAAAGCAGCGATAAAATCGGAGATATCAATGCGCAAGTGGAAGACACTCTTGCAGGAATTAGAGTAGTCAAATCCTTCACTAATGAAGAAATTGAAAAGAAAAAGTTCGCTTATGAAAATGATTGTTTCCTCGAGAGCAGGCGTAAAGGCTACAAAGCCGAAGCTTATTTCTATGACGGGTTAATCTCTTTTACTCAGCTCATGACGGTGGCCATTGTCATCTTTGGGTCAGCGAGCATTGTTAAAGGCTCCATGGATCTGGCTGATTTGCTCACTTTTCTCCTATACATTGTTATCTTGATAGAACCGATTCAACGCCTCGGCAATTTTATTCGGTTATATCAGCAAGGGGTTACCGGCTTTAACCGTTTTATGGATGTTTTGGAAGTTGAACCGGACATCCAAGATACGCCAAATGCTGAAGGGCTGGATCAGGTTCGGGGAGAGATAGAATTCAAAGCGGTCAGCTTTAAATATAGAGAGGGCCATGATCATGTTTTGAAAAATATCTCCCTGAAAATAAATGTGGGAGAATACGTAGCCTTGGTTGGATTTTCAGGGGTTGGAAAGACCACTCTTTGCTCTTTAATTCCAAGGTTTTATGAGGTCAGCGAAGGAAAAATATTAGTCGATGGCCAAGATATTAAAAACCTTAAGCTAAAATCACTGAGGAAAAATATTGGCCTTGTCCAGCAGGATATCTATCTTTTTGCCGGTACAGTTTTAGAAAATATCCGCTATGGAAAGCCTGATGCTGCGGAAGGCGAAATCATCGCCGCAGCCAAACAGGCCAATGCGCATGATTTTATTATGGCGCTCCCAAATGGGTACTCCACAGACATTGGCCAGCGCGGGGTTAAACTTTCTGGAGGACAAAAGCAAAGGCTCAGCATCGCTCGTGTTTTCTTAAAAAATCCGCCGATCATCATTTTCGACGAAGCCACCAGCAGCCTTGATAACGAAAGCGAAAGAGCTGTGCAAAATTCCCTTGAAAGACTGATGAAGAATCGCACAACTCTTGTCATAGCACATCGATTGTCAACGATCAGAAACGCCCAGAGAATTCTTGTGCTGACAGATAAAGGGATTGAAGAACAGGGGACGCATGAAGAGCTCATCGCTTTAGACAAGACTTACGCCAGCCTGTACAACATGCAGCTAAGGATCGAGGATACGGGAGAAAACACTTAGCATGGCATCTCTTATCCCACTGTATAAAGAGCGTTTAAATCTTCCCGAGGCTCAATTCACCTTCATAGACCATGAAGATGCGATGGTGGCTGCAGTATTTAAAATCTCTCAGCCCGGGTGCCCTGATCTGATTTTAAAAGTCTGCTCTCGAAAGGGAGACTTTGTAAGAGAGTCTTATTTTCTAAGCCGCTTTGCCGGCAAGATTCCTGTGCCGAAGATCATCCAGCTTATAGAACCAGAAGCTGGATTGGATGCAGCTGTTTTGATGGAATGTGTGCCGGGAGATCTTCTTAAATCAGAAACAATCACTAAGACTTTGGCATCGGAAATCGGTGCGCTTCTTGCCCGCATTCACCTCGAACATGCCGAAGGCTATGGAGACCTGGCAGATCCATCTCATTTGAGAGGCGACCCTCGAATTCCTTTTACGATGAAATTCGAAGAGGGGCTGGAGGAATGCAAAGGTCATCTGCCCGAGAGCCTGCTTGAAACATGCAGACGCCATTTCGATAAAGACATCGATCTTCTTTTGTCCGCCGACGGTCCTTGCGTTATACACCGCGATTTCCGCCCTGGCAATATCATCGCTTCTGATGGGAAAGTGCGAGGCATCATCGATTGGTCTTCTGGTAGAGGAGGATTCGCCGAGGACGATTTCTGCCCATTGGAATTCGGAGAATGGCCTGCAGGCTGTAAAGGCTCTTTCTTAAAAGGATACGCTTCCATTAGAAAGGTTCCTGACTATAAGCGGATGATGCCTCTTTTGCACTTAAGCAGAGCGGTTGCAGCAGTCGGCTTCACTGTCAAAAGAGGGACTTGGGAATCCAGAAATTCAAAGCTTTATCAATTCAATCTCAGCCATCTTGAATCTATTGCCTCTGGAGAAAATGCATGATATTCGCACAAAAGGATTTTGAGATCGAAGATGTGCTTTGCAAGCCATTGATGGCTCATCTATCGACGGTTGATGATGGAGCGCCTCGAGATTCCCCGGTATGGTTTCTTTGGGAAGATTCCTGCCTCTGGATTTTCGGGACGTCAAAGGACAGCTTTGTCAAAAGGCTGCAGGCCGAATCCAAATGTGCTGCCATGATCTTAAGTTTTTAGCCGACTACTTCAGCTATCCGCTTCAAGACGTTGTTGGATGGTATTATGTTCGTCTCATTCTGGCTGCATGCTGGCAAGCTGAAGACGGCCTTGACGCCAGTCGCTTTTTAACTTTGGCACAGTCCATCTTGCCAATGATTGAGCCTTAAGTTACATAAGTGTAATATCAAAAGCGCGCAGCAATCCGGCTGCTTCAGGAAATGAAAACTTCGCTTTCATGATTTTGTTCGTCCGCGGATCAATATCATATTGCGTGCTGCTGGAAAAATCTGCGTTGCAAAGGTCGCAATTGTGAAAGACAGTTCCCAATAAATCAACGCCATTGAAATCAGCCCCTTTCAATGTTGTATTTGTAAAATGGCTATCCTTCAACTTGCTTCCGCTGAAAGAACTGTTTTTCATGTTCAGATCGGAAAAATTGCAATATTGAAGCAGGCAATTTTTGAAGTTTGCTGAGAAAAATGTTTTATCGCACTTGAAGAATTCGGCTCCGGTAATTTTGCAATCCAAGAAGCGAACGTCCTGCAAACGGCAGCCATCCAGCTTGACAAGGCTGAAATTACAGTTAGAGAACGTGCATGAGCAGAATTTTGCGTTTCTCAGAACAGCTTCAGAAAAGTCGCAGTTGTTGAAGGCGCATCCAGTAAAAGAACGCTTTTCCAGACTTTTCTTAGAAAAATTTTCAGACTTAATAGTCTGTCCCTCGATATTCTCTTCAACTTCAGGCATTTATTGCTCCTCGAACAATCATTTATGGTACTTTTAAAACAGCTTTCCACCAATCTTAGCTTCAGCAAATGGGGTAATGAAAGTAGCTTCTCCACTTAAGCTGTCCAAAAATCTGGACAGCTTAAATCAAACCTATATCTAAAATTCCTTTTTAAAATGACTGGCATCGTGAAATAATTCAATTCTCACAATCAAGTCGTTGCGAAAACTTAACAACGAAGCTCCTGGAAAATTGCTTGTCACCCCAGGAAAATCTACATCGTAAATAATCATAGCTTGATCTCCCGAATCGAACTTAGCTCGTATCTTAAGTGACGCAATAGCATTCATAAAATTGCTAGTGGCTTCTACAACTGCTTCCCTCCCTTTTAAAGTTGCTAAAGGGCTGTAGAACTCTACATCATGAGCCAAGTATTTTTTGATTCCATCCACATTCTTTTCTCCGATCAACTTATAATATTCTTCAGCTTTCATCCCATTGCTTATTGCCATACCTACCCCCTAAAAGTTTTTGACATCCCTAATTGGTTATATTAGAATATATCCAATAGGAAAAATAAAGTCTAGAAAATTGAGTATAGCATGGTATATCCAATATGAAAAAAAAAAGGATTTATAGCTCTGAAACTAGGGATGCCAAGGCATTGCAGACAAGATCTCAAATTTTGAAGGCTGCAAAACAACTTTTTCAGAATAAAGGATTTGATCGTGTGACAATCGGTATGTTGGCAAAAGCTGCTGGGGTATCGATGCCGACTATTTATGCTGTCTTTAAGTCAAAACGAGGTGTACTGCAATCCTTAATCGACGATGCTCTTCCTGCCGAACAATTTACCGAGTTGGTAGATGACTCTATGAACGAACAATCCCCCAGAAAGCGTCTAAACATCACCGCGAAGCTATCCCGCCAAATCTATGATGCAGAAAGAGGGTTAATGGATATTTTACGGGGAGCATCTGTACTAGCTCCTGAATTAAAAGAGCTTGAGCAAGAAAGAGAGCAACGGCGGTATGAAAGACAAGGAGAATATGTCAAAAAATTAATGCAAGATAAGGCTCTAGTTAAAGGATTGACGATCCAGAAAGCTCGCGATATTCTTTGGTCCCTAACAGGTCGAGATATGTATCGAATGCTTGTAATAGAGCGAGCTTGGTCATCAGATGAATATGAAAAGTGGCTTGGGAAAGTTTTAGTCGAATCTCTTCTAGCTGCAAAAGTGGAGAAATGAATGAAAAAAGCAATTATTATTGGAGCCTTAAGAGGCAATCCGATAGCACCCGCTTACAACGCCTCTAAAGCCTTCATGTCTAACTATCTTGAAGGGTTAAGAAAAAAGGCATTCCAAGAAAAATTACCCATCATTGTTACAGATATTAAACCAGGTTTTGTAGATACGGATATGGCAAAAGGAGAAGGTAAATTTTGGGTTGCAACTCCTCAAAAAGCTGCGGAGCAAATTTACTCAGCAATCAACAAACAGAAACAACATACTTATATCACTCATCGCTGGCGACTTATTGGCTGGGCTCTTAAATTAATGCCTAATTGGCTTTACCAAAGAATAGGCTAGCGAGGTTTTCAGTATGGATAGCAAGACTTTAACTGGGCAATAATTCAGGCTAGTTCGCCATAAATCGGAGAAAATGCATGTACAAAGTGATCGTCGATCATAACCCTAGCCAGTCTGACAATGAAGTCGTAAAAGAAGGGTTGATCAAGTCTTATGAAGCTCAATTCGGCGAGCGGGATAAGGAATTCTCTATCTTCTTAAAAAGCGATTCGGGAAAAGTTTTTGGCGGCATGCAGGCAATGTTTGATTCAGAAGCGATCTACATCGAAGCATTGTGGATTGAGGAAAATCTCAGAAAACAAGGGTACGGCAGGAAATTGTTAGCTGCAGCGGAAAGAGAAGCAATTGAAAAAGGATGCAAATTTTCTTTAGTTGATACTTGGGACTTTCAAGCTGAAGAATTTTATTTAAAGAATGGCTATGAAAAAATAGGGGAACTCAAGAATTATTGGCACGGCCATTCAAAACTATTCTTTAGAAAAAAATTAACCTCATCCGAGTTCCATTTTTCACCTGTTGAATCATCCCAAATTCCTTTGATACATAAATGGCTGCAGCAAAACCACATCAAAGAATGGATTCATGGAAAAGGTCTTCAAAACACATTAAACGGCCTGGAAAAGTTTTTTCATGGAGAGTCCAGCACTACTTACTGGATTGGGTATCATAAAAATACCCCTTTTGCATTCCTGATCACTTCTCCTGAAGGATCTGATGCGACTACCTTAGACTTGTTTATTTGCGATCTCAATTATTTAGGAAAAGGACTTGCAGTGCCGATGATTCGGGAATTCTTGATTAGCCATTTTCCAAAGGTGAAAAAGGTTCTGATCGATCCCGAAGCCACCAATGAACGAGCCATCCACGTATATCAGAAAGCCGGTTTTAAGATCATCGGGGAGTTTATTGCGAGCTGGCATCCTGTTCCCCATTATCAAATGGAGCTGTATATGAAAGACCTGTATTTGGCAATCTAAATTTGAGAGGCAACGCGACGTAAAACTGAGACCTATTGAATCCCAAAAAAGGATGAAAAACCAGTAATGCCAAGGAAAATATGAGTCTGAATCAAACTATTTCTAAACAAGATGTAAATTTCACAGATTATAAGGCATTAATTGCCTCCTTATGGAAACAGCCTGAAGATCAAGTCGATTTTAAAGAGCCTTTCAGGCTTGATATAGCTACAAAAAAAGTTGTATGCGGCTTGGTTAAGGATATTTTGGCAATGGCTAATCGGGAAGGAGGAGGTTTTATTATCATCGGGAAAAAGGATTCTGCTGGTCCCGGCATTGATTGTAGTGATGAAGTGATTAAATCTTTCGATACAACCAAGGTTCACGATAAAGTTAAAGGCTACGGAAGGCCAGAGCCATCTTTTAAGGAGAGATGCGTTCAATATTTGGCGTAACAACTTCTGGATTGCTTGCTTATCAAGAAGAATTAACTACGGCTTACGATACAATAAGAGAAGGAAAACCCCTCCTAATCTCATGGAATTTTTTGACAGTTTATCGCGCAGTTAAATTCTGCGGTGCTTTTTATGATTTTTTGCCAAAACCAAGCACAATAAATATAAAATTTTCAATCAAGGATGCTTTTGAGCGTATTCCTTGTAGAGAAATTACTCACACTTTATGCAGGCCTGTTTCTTTCTATGAAGCAACAACTGTTCTTTCCCCAAAACTTTCTTTTCAGGTTGATGTATCCAGAGATGAATTAAGCAATTACCCAATAGAAGCCACCTTAAAAATTGCTAGAAACATGTTAGAGGCTACGGACGCTAATCTTACTGAAGACGAGCTTAGGGAAGAAATCGGGAAAATTGCAAAAGCATCTTAAACACCATTTTGGAATGAAAAATTGATTAAAACGAGTCTTTCGAGTAGATTAACTCTTTAATGCCTTAAAAAAAGCGATCAGAAGCAACGATCATTAAAGCTCAACAAATTGCAGAATTGCAGGCCTGGCCCCGATCACTGACCCCGATCATTAACCTGCCATCCTAACTGTTCAATATAAATTGAACAGTGAAATACTGATGGACCAAATAGGGGCAAGAAAGTAGCACGAAATAGCTTCGAATTGGCATGGACGTAAAAGGGTTTTTTTCTGCATAGTGATTTCTGTGAGCTACTGTAACTTATGGTAGTTTAATGTGAGGGGACTAAGGAAAGGGATTCATAAAACTACAATGATTTTAATAAAAACTTACGAAGAGCTTGACAACTGGCTAGAAAAATACAACTACTTTGAAGATGGACACGTGTTAAAAATCGACATGAATCCCTTTGTCATTAGCATAGGGATGTTAATTAGTGGAACCTATGAGGCAAATACAGAAAAAGAAATTCTAAGTTTTGAAATCACTCCAATAAATGTGTCCTCTTGTGATTATACACCTGATTTTGAGCCATCGGACGATCATTACATTGAATCTATAGAGCCTGTAGAAGTTTATGGAGGCGTTGGATTGCAAATTTCCGGACCTCCCTTGCTTACCTTGATTGCTGAGTCATTTACCATATCTGAAAACGAGACCATCAAGAGCATTTTTAAGCCTTGGATAAGCAGACGAGATATCTTTGTGCGAGCTCCTATGCAGGAAATTCCAAAACCCGATTTTTGGCAACAGGAATTCAAAAAATTGGGCCATGATATTGTTTTTCGATATTATGCAGGAGAAAGTAAACCTCTTCAACAGCTATATTCAAATTATGTTGGTTTTTTCTTTCAGCTTGAAAATCGAGTCAACACTACTAATCAGGGAATATTCATTCGAAATTGTTCAATAGAAAAGCAGGAAGTTTCGATGGGTTTTCAACAATGCGACCCTGACCTTGATTCGCTATGGACAGCCTTGACAATTATTCTAGCTAGTATCCCTGATGTTAAGATTTCTTGTGGTAATTGCAAATTCACTGGAGCTGAATGGAAGCGCAAGTTCGCAAGATTGTAAAACGACTCCTGAGATGTTTTTTTAGTAGTTGCAGTCAGCTACTGTAACTTACGGTGGTTTAAGAAGAGGGTACGGACTCATAACCCGCTGGTCCTTGGTTCAAGTCCAAGTTGCCCCACTTTTTATCCATCATCCATAAGCACTTGTAAGTACAATTCAGCTTGAAATAAAATCTTGTATCAAGCTAATTTTATCACTTGCGGTGCAAATTTGGTGCAGTGAAGAACAATCTTAACAAGCACTATCCAACCGCTCAAACTATAACTCTTATGAGGTTTGAGCAATGTCTGTTTATAAACGAAAAGATAGGAATGGCAAAGTCACTGGCTGGCGAGCCGTCGTTCGCATTAAAGGGTACCCTACTGTCTGCAAAGAATTTGAAAGAAAACAAGAAGCTGATGATTGGAAATTAGCTGTCACAAGAAAAATCAAAGCAGGCCAATTTCAATTTGACCAACACAAAATTCAACGTACGTTTTCTGATTTGGTCGACCATTTTATTCAAAGTGGTGCATTAGAGCATCATCGCTCAGCTAAAGATACAATTCGCCATTTGGAATATTGGAAATCACGTCTTGGTGAATATGCTCTTGTCTATCTAACTCCAGAGCGTTTAGGTAAAGAGCGACAGCTTCTTATCGACACCCCAACTCCTCAAAATACTAAAAAATCTTCAGCAACCGTTAATCGTTATATGGCCTCATTATCTGCATGCCTCACCTATGCATGTCGTCAACTTCGCTGGATGGATGATAATCCTTGCTTTAATCTAATCAAGCTGAAAGAAGGCTCTGCAAGAGACCGTGTATTAACTCAAGATGAAGTTCAAAGGCTTTTTATAGCTTGTCGCGAAAGTCGAAACGATTACCTCTATTGCATTGTCCTACTAGCATTTACAACAGGAATGCGACAAGGAGAAATTTTAAATTTAGCTTGGAATCACGTTGATTTAGAAAATCGATTGGCTCATTTGAAAGAAACCAAAAACGGCAGTGCACGTAGTGTCCCTCTTGTAAAAGCAGTTGTTAATGAGTTAAATAGGCTTTCGATAATTCGCAATCCAGATAAAAACCTTGTTTTTGCAAGCAAAACAGCTTTTGGAAAAATTGATATTAATAAGGCTTGGAACGAAGCTCTTAAGCGGGCCAATATTGAGGGATTTGTTTTTCACAGCCTTCGTCACCACTTTGCTACCCTTGCAGCCCGCGATGGAGCTAGCAATTTGCAACTCAAAACAGCACTAGGACACAAAACCTTACAAATGCTTGAACGCTATACGCATTTAGATGCTCAATCAACACGTCATTTGAGTGAAAAGGCCGAAGAACAATTTGAGATGGCAAATTATGTATAGTTTAACAAGAAATATTAAAAATAATTCCATTCCTAAAGGAGTGTCATGAATTCGAAACGTAAAAACTTACCAGCTAAAAACATAAGCAAAGCTCCTAAAATCAAAACCGATTTGATAGAAGATTTGCGCCAAATTATTGAAAAAACTCGTCAATCTATTGCGACAACGATTAATGCCAATCTTACAATCCTTTACTGGCATGTAGGTAATCGCATCCGTAGGGAGATTTTGGAAGAAGAACGAGCAGAATACGGGAAAAAAATTGTTGCTAATGTCTCAAAGCAATTGGCATCTGATTACGGCAATGGATTTAATGAGAAAAACTTAAGGCGAATGATGCAGTTTGCAGAGGTTTTTCCTGATGAACAAATTGTCGTATCGCTAATACGACAATTGAGCTGGACTCATTTTATTGCATTAATTCCTCTTAAAGAGGATACCAAACGCGATTTCTACGCTGAAATGTGTCGCATAGAAAGATGGAATGTCAAAACTTTACGAGGAAAAATAGACTCAATGCTGTATGAACGCACAGCTCTTTCCAGAAAGCCAGAGCTTGTAGCGCAAGCAGAGCTAGAAAATTTGCGTAAAGAAGACCTTCTTACTCCCAACCTTGTTTTCAGAGACCCCTATTTTCTTGAATTCTTGAATCTTAACGATAGGTATCTAGAAAAAGACCTCGAAGATGCCATTATGCGTGAGCTGGAGCAATTTTTACTCGAGCTCGGAGGAGGGTTCAGCTTTCTAGCCAGACAAAAACGCATTACAATAGATGATGAAGATTTTCATATCGACCTTCTCTTTTTTCATCGCGATTTAAAACGACTTGTTGCCATTGAGCTCAAGCTAGGTGATTTCAAACCAGGATATAAAGGGCAAATGGAACTTTATTTGCGTTGGTTAGATAAACATGAACGTCGTCCTGGAGAAGAAGCTCCCTTAGGATTAATTCTTTGTGCTGGCAAGAAGCAAGAACGCATCGAACTTTTAGAACTAGACCGTTCAGGTATCCACGTTGCCGAATACCTTACTGCCCTGCCGCCAAAGAAAGTACTACAAGAGAAACTTCACAAGGCGATTGAACAGGCAAGACATCGATTTGAAAACGGATTAGGAGTTGATTTATGAATACATCTGCTGCTGAACGTCTATGGGAAGCTATTGAAGAGCTATGGAATAGGATTGATGAGCATTGTCAAAAGATTAGAAACAATCCATTAAAATTGGGAATTTGCACTGTAAACCCCAAAAATTCAGGAATTGGCTTACCTACACCCTCAATACAGCTAGAATTAGAAAATCAAGCGCAAAAATACTTCGACCCAATAGAAGAATTAGTTGGATTTTATTTCAAATTCTGGACACTTCCTAACCCTCCGCCGAACATAGATGGATTAGAGGTGTCTATCGATAATTATGAAATGATTTACGAAGTTCCTTTGTATGATGAGACATGGGGACGAACAATGCTCTCAAGATGCTTAGTTTTTTGTCCTGATATTTCAGAATTATCCTCTGTTAAAGAATGGTTTGCAGAGCAAATTGAAGCTATAAGATTTACTCCTGTTTTGCATCAAAATATTCAAGAATCAATGAATCAATAGAGCTAAATCAGATAAAAGAACGATTATCTGAAAATCCGTTACCACTCTTTGAATCTTTTGTAGGCCTGTATATTTTGACAGACCACAGTTTAGAGATGTCCTCAAAAGACCGCAAGAAGTACCAACAAGAAAATAAATGGCGAGAACTCTACCCAGAAGTAATTCCGATATTTAAGAAAAAACGCGTAACACTTCGAAAAGCTTATGTTGCATGCAGGAAACAAGCCCCAGGAATAAGAAACAATAAAATAAAAACTTTATTATGGGCATTTGCTGCACATGTAGAAGGTAAACTGGTTGCAGGGTCTTCTCTTCCAGATGACTTAAAGCGCTCTTTGATTATTGAGCTTCAGCAAGCTTACAAAATCAAAAAATCGGGCAAGTATCAAGCAGCTCGTGCCACTATTTCGCTAAGCGATGTAGAGTGTGGGCAATTTTTATATTTGCTACTACTCGAGTTTGGAAAATCCCCTACAAAAAAACAAATGCTAGGTGAAATCATTTTATTCATTTGGTTCTGTCAAAGTGCTGCATTTTCAAATGTAAAGTTGACGATTCAAGAAATTCTAAATCTTTCTATAAAAGACGTTAACCTTGACACGTATATGGTAGAAATTAAAGATACGAAAATTCATCTCAATGGTGGATATACTGAAATTCTTAGAGTTTGGATAGATTCAGAAGAAATAAAAAACCAGCCTAAGTTATTCCCTAGCTTGACCCATGATAATCTTGAAAAACAAATAGATAAACTTTCTAGAAAATTTTGGGGTGTTGAAGGGAAATTGGTAACAAGAGATTTTCTTTCTAAGGTGCATGTAGTTGAATTTGCGAGAATTTCAATAGAATTGAGAGAGCAAATCGATATGCAGCAGCTACTTCTCAAAAACTCTCCCTATAAAATTGATTCGCGCATTATTAAAAAAGAAATTTTAGAAGCGGTAAGTGTTCATAATCAGACACATGCAACGTTTTTCTAAATCTCCGAATTTTTTTTTCGACCTGCACGACATAATTTGCTGACAAGAGTCTAATAACGTTCGTAATTAATCAAAAACGTGCACTAGCACTAAGGAGAAGATTATGAACGATAGTCCCAAGTATTTATCATGTAAACAAGTTGTAGAGAGTGGCAAATACCCATTTTCAATGGCGATGCTAAGGCACTACCTACTGCATCGGCACAAAAACAAACTAGATAAGGCGGTTAGAAAAATTGGCAAACGCCTTTTTTTAAGGAGCGATTTATTAGATTTGTGGATTGATGAGCAAGGCTCTAAAGGAGGTTCTCTATGACCTTTAAATTAGATGCTAAAAACATCAAAGAGTCAATTGATTCACAAGAATTTTACTTACGAGAATTAAATTTAGACAGATTTGGACATCGTTCGGGACAATGGGCTGTGGCAGGCCTATGTCCTTTTCATGATGACCGCAAAGCTGGGTCATTTCAGATTAATATCTCTTCTGGCGCCTTCAAATGCTGGTCTTGTGCAGCAAGTGGTGGCGATGTCCTTGCCTTTGTCATGCAAAAGTACAATCTATCATTTAAAGAAGCCCTTATGTGGTTAGTAAAGGCTGGAGGTAGATTATGATTCCAGATTCTATACTGCAAGAAGTTAAGCAAGCACACCCAGGTTATGTCGCACACTGGGTGTACTATGAACATGGCACGCCTACCATGATTGTCGCTCGTTATAATAAAAATTCCTTATCGGAAAAGAAAGAAAAATTTTTTGACCAATGGTATTTTCACGCTAACTCTTGGAATCATGGTATTTTGGCAGGAACACTGCCTCTATATGGATTGAACTCTTTATCACATGAACATCCTTTTGGAGCAATTCTGATTACAGGTGGGGAAAAATGTGCAGCTGCATTGCATCAACTTGGATTGGCTGCTGTTACAAACTGCTTAGGTGAATCCTCTGTCAATAAAAGTGATTTTAGCTCTCTTCGGATTTTTAACCGATTCATTATTTTAAGAGATAACGATTCAGCGGGAATTAACTTTGCTCGAAATATCGCATCTCAGTTGCTGAGAGTTACTAAGAATGTTGAAATTTTTGTATGCAACCTTACACCTGATATACCTAAAGGAGATGTGATTGATTGGATGCAAGAATACCCATTACGAGGACGTTCTTGGGATGGCTTTAAACCATTATCTGATGCGGAAATTACTTTTGCAAAAACAGGCTTATGCCAAGAGATTGAAAAAACAAAAGTTTTGGTGCACAAGTGTCCTGAAGTAAAGTTTAAAGCAGAACATATGCTTTTTGACGGAGGCCCACTACCACTGGAAGAACAAATATTACCTGTACCGTCATTTCCCTTAGATTGTTTGGCAAAACCGCTTGCTGAATATTGTCGTATCAGAGCAGAGCAGAATTGCTTACCACCAGACTTTACTGCCACAGTATTTTTAGGAGTTTTATCAGGGTTGATAGGGAAAGCTTATCAACTTGAGATGCGTCCTGGGCATGATTGGGTGGAGTCAGCAAATCTCTGGGGAGTGATTATAGGCAATCCAGCTTCACTTAAAACGGATCTTCCACTAAAGTGGAAGATGGTTTTTGATCATAAACCGTTAATTCTAAGAGATTTTTCGCTCACTTGAAAGTTTTTTCCTAGTGGCTACATCGACCTTTTTATATGGCAAAACTTCTGGCAGTTGGATATTTAATGCATCCAATAATTTTTTAGTCATCCCATCTGGTTGAGGAAGGTATTGACAAGATGGATTACTCCCTCGCAAGAGGCTATTAAAGCCTGCTAGGAGAGCAATTCCCTCATCCACAGTGATCTCAATGCTCTTCCAGGCCGATCTTAAATACTGAATCAGCTTATAAGCTAACATGACAACAAAAACATGTCCCTCAGTTCTGGAACATTTTCTGACATAGTAGGGCCGAATTTCGAGTTGTGTTGTCTTCATTGTCCGAAATGCCCATTCGACATTACTTAAATCTTTATAACGCGCGTGCATTACTGCCGAGGTTGTTTCCGATGAATTCGGTACGTTCGTTTTGATAATATAGCATCCATCAAATCGAGATTCTTCAGCTAGCTCCTCGTCATTCACTTTCAGTGTCACAAGAGATCCATTTTTTCTAACCTTGGCCCATTTCCTAATTTTAAGTTTCGTTGCATAGCCACGCATTTTTTTGGCAGCAACCTCTACATTTGCTTTAGGGTGCTCTTTTAAATAGATGTTCTCTTTTAAAATTTTCATTTCTAAGGATTGTAACTTAGAACTTCTTTGCGCCGCAATTTCCCCCATACGTACAGGGTTTCTTCTCAAGATGTATCTTAAACCTGCTTTTTCATCTGTAATCTCTTTCAATTCTGAGGAAAAGTCTTCAAACTTAATCTTGTTGTTTTTTATTAAAGTCATCATTTGAGGTTTAGTGATAGCGGTGATATATTTGAAATTCGGACCCAGTTCCTTGACTTGCGTGTTCTTAACCATTCCTCGGTCACCGACGAAAATTACATCGTTCACGCAAAATTGTTCGGAAATTTTTTGGACTTGCTCAACGATCGTGGTATTATCGGAAGTGTTTCCCTCAAATACCTGAACGGATGCTGGATCGCCCTCATAATCAGTCAACAAGCCTATTACAATTTGCTTTTTTCCTCGTTTCTTGTCTCGATTATAGCCAAAATTACCATATTCATTTTGCTCTCCCTCCGCATAACTACTTGTTACATCGTACAGAAACAAATTTAATGGTTTATTAGACAATGCTTGCTTTGCTTTGAACAATTTTTTTTCAATGGCAGCTTGGTTTTCTGAAAGCCAGTCCAAATTAGTGTAGAGATCATCCTCAGTGAATGTCTCTAATTTTAATAGATCGAAGATCGCGTGCTCTGCAGATAATCTAACAGCAGATAATCGAGATCCTTGTGCAATAACACGCGCAAAGATCTGCCATAACGCTAATTTACCCTCACGAGTATTTCCTAGGGACTTAGTGATCGAAAGGCGCTGAGCTATTTCAACCAGAACATAAACTGCGCCGACCGACAACCCTTTTATGAGCTTAGGTACTTCAGCAACGTTTGTAAGAAATTTATTAATATCGTCTTTATTTTTAAGGGCTATTCTGAGCGCTTCTATAACCTCTTCAGACTCCTGAGAAAGGTTGGCGATAGTTTTGTGTTTAACTTTTTTACCTTCACGGTAGGATGTACGTAGTAAAACTCGCTTATAAACCTTTTCATGAGACCTTGTGAATGATATATCTATATGCATAGTGGCTACAGTTATTAGTAAAATATTACTTTATAAGTATTTAAAGAATAAGTCAATACTAATAATTAGTGGCTACATAAAATTACAAAAAAACCATACTTAAAGCGATGCAAGATAATGACTTGCGCTTGAAACTTTTTTTGAAAAGCCTGGAAGATCCGTTAAAAGTCCGACAATTAAGTCTGTAAGTAATCTATGTTTAAATCCACTGGATGAAAATGCAAAGCGGATTTTCGATTGTGCGGTGAGTGACCATAAAGCTTCTTTAAAAAAAGCCAAGAATGGCCAAACTGATTTTGATGAACCTGAACCTGTTCGTAGAAGATTTCATACGGATGACCCTACAGTTGCATCTTTAAAAAAGCTTTTTTCAACTAATCAAAGAGGTATTTTATTGCGAAGTGATGAGACATCGGCACAACTTCAGAAATTTGATAAAGATGGCTGCGAAGGCGACCGCGCTTTCTTTTTAAGTTGCTGGTCGGGTCAAGAAACCTATCATGATGATAGGATGACTCGAGCTTCTCTATTAGATTTGTCCCTATGCTTGTCTTGGATGGGAGGAATACAACCCAATACTCTGAAGCATCATTTACAGCAGGCAACCCACGCAACTAAAGGCAGTGATGGCTTGATGCAACGTTTTCAACTCATTTGCTATCCTGTCGTTGACCAGGAATTTAAAGACGTTGATATCCAAATTCCAGCAGAATTAAAAGCTGAAATTAAACAATTGTCGATTGATTTAGACCGTCTTTGTACAGAAAAACAAATAGATGCAAATCGTCAAAATGCTCTTAAGTCTACAGGACCTGCAAGTATTGAAGGCAAATCACGAGCGAGTAAAAATGCCATGAAACATGGGATTCTTTCAAAAAATCTTGTGGTTTCTGGAGAAAAAACTTCAGAATATCAAGCATTTCTTCAAAATCTTATTGAGGCATTTCATCCAGAAGGCACCATGGAAGCTTTATTAGTAGAAAAAATTGCTTGTCTTGCTTGGCGACAAAGAAGGGCTGTTCAAGCAGAATCTTCATTATTTCATAAAGGCCTATCAAATGAATGGAATCGTAAAAGCCTTGAAAGCTTTTTTCAAGGAAGAGAAGGTGATTGCCTTCAAAATCTTTCACGATATGAAGCAAATATTGAAAAGAATTTTTATAAGGCATTAAATCAGCTAAAGGAGCTTCAGAAAACTAGAAAAGAAGCCTTCAATCCTACTTTTGCAAATGGGTTCGTTTGGTAAAATCTCTATTTTTTTCTGGAATTGGCTGCTATCTCCTGCTATAATTCATTCTCATATACCTTAACTCTTTTTTAAAGTGCTCTATGCAAGAAAAACCACATAAAGAAAAAGTTTTTATCAGAAAGTATATTGTTGGAGATGCTCAAGAATTAGCCAATATTTATTACAATACTATTCACCTAATTAACATTCGAGATTATAACCAACAACAAGTTGATGTTTGGGCTCCTGAAACTTCAAAAGAAGTTGAGGGATGGTTAAAAAAATTCGAAAGAACGAATCCTTTTGTTGCTATCATCAATAATAAAGTGGTTGGTTTTGCTGAATTCGAACCAAACGGACATATTGATTGCTTCTATTGCCATCACGAATGGATTGGCCATGGAGTAGGCTCGGCACTCATGAAAGCGATTGATGAAGCAGCTTATCAACAAGGAATCAAACATATTTTTGCCGAAGTTAGCATCACTGCAAAACCATTTTTTGATAGATGCGGATTCGCAACAGTTACTCAACAAACTGTAGAAAGAAAAGGTGTTTTCTTAACAAATTATAAAATGGAAAAATTTATATAAGCTAGCTTTCTTTATTAGATATTTTCCTTATATAGTCATGAAAAAGAGCTTTTATTTCCAATGGCTTTTCAAGCCAAGGAAAGTGACTTCCTCCTTCAATTTCTTTTATCCAAATATTTGATTTTCTATATCTCTCATCTTCTAAATAGCTTTCAAAGGGGACTGCGCAATCCTCTGAACCACCTATGATTAATGTAGGAATGCTTGGCACTAAGAGAGAATCAAAATTGATACTAGGAGCTTTGGATAACCACCAATTCATTGCATGAAAGTTGAAGTCTCCTCTAAATAAAATTTCGTTGCCTTTATCAAAAGTTTCAGGAGTAAAATAATAATAAACAAATACTTTTCGAGCTTTGTGGAAGGTTTCGGGGGTTTTATTAGCAAGAAATTCCGCCATTTCTTTTTCAAAAGAGGGAAGGTTTTTGATTTTTGCTTTTTTCAAGGCTTGGTCAATCCAAGGCTTCGATGCAGAACTTATAATCACTAAACCTAAAAGATTTTGTTCAATTTCAGGAAATAGCAATGGGTATAATCCACTAAAAGAATGACCAACTAAAATAACATTATTCAGGGACTTTAAGACATGTTTGAGAGAAACTTCCCATAATGTATTGAAATCATAATCCACCTTATATTCAGAATTTTCTCTATTTCCACCGTTTTCTGGAAGGTCTACAAGCCATACATTTCCTGGTAAATCTAAAACCTCAATCAACTCATTAAAGTACTCTGAATCAGCTCCTGGACCGCCTGCTAAAAACAGCCAATTATATCCATTTCCAGGATTAGATTGAGCTAAAGTCATTCGTGTATGATATTTATCAAATAAGACGCACCGCTTAGGCAGAGGCATTTTATTCTCCTCTTGGAAGGTAACATTAGGTAGGCAATTTGAAGCAAAAAGAAGATTTGAGCCTGCTATAGTCATAAAAAAACTGATTGTTTTTAACAGTAAATGTTTCATTTCATTCACAAGCGAATTCATTTAGGAGCTGTGGTGCACTAGCGGTGCATTGATTGACGTATTATGCCATTAAAATCCAATAAATTCCAGTAGCAATTTAGCGATAAACCCTTTATTATCTTGCTCATAGCGGTTGGATGGTAATGGGTAATATGAAAGGCGACCGCCCTCATAACCCGCTGGTCCTTGGTTCAAGTCCAAGTTGCCCCACTTTTTATCTTATGTGGCCTAGCCACTTATGTGTTGTCCAATCTGCCTTCACAGGTAAATTCTCGCAAATCTAAGTTTCTAAACAACATAATTTTAAGACTTTCTAACGAGAAAGAGGACAATATCAGTGTTAAAATTTTTGGGTAAGTTCACTTAAATTGATCGAGAAATGATGACGTAAAGCTTCATACTTTTCTTCTTCACCGATTTTATGCATTCCTAATTTTTCCAAGATTTTAACAGAGCCTGGATTATCGGGCCTTGCAGTTGCCGTAATTTTTTCTAGAGTTTTACCCTCTAAAGTATATCCTTCCATGACAGTTGCTGGGGCATATTCTTTTACCACTGCGGTTACAGCCTCTGTTCCAAATCCTTTACCCCAATGATTTTTCATGAAGAGGTATGCTAGCTCGGATTGTCCTGGTTCATCTCCATGTCCGATCACCACATGACCTAGAAACTCATCAGTATCTTTCTTAAAAGCTGCTAGGCCAGTATATGGATCATTTTGATGCCAGCGTTTTACCCAAACATCTTTAATTCTGGTTTCCATCTCCTCTCTGGTTTTTGTCTGTCCTGTAGCAAATTTACTCATTACATCCTGATCACCAAATAAAGCGGCATAACAGCCATAATCTTCTTCCGAAGCTTCGACCGATCTTATGTGTAGTCTTTCGGTATCTATCGTAACAGTAAGAGCGTCCTTTTCATTTAAGAAGAAATTCACTTCAGAGGTTCCATGATAAGTATGTGTACTTGAAACGCTTGATGTAAAATTCATAAATATCTCCAGGTTAAGAGAGGAAGGATAATCGAAAAACGTAAATCACTCAATTAAAATCGGCTAACATTAAATCGGCTGCATCAATGCGAAAGATCCTTATCATATTACAAAGAATCTAAAAAATCCATTAGGCTTTTATCGTCTCGCTAATATTTTTTTGATCTTTTTGTTTGATACCTCACAACAGGCAAGGGCTTTGGCCTTCATTTCAAGATCAACTTCAACATAGATATTCGTTGTATTAATAGAGACATGTCCAAGCCATGTCCGAATAGTATTGATATCTACGCCTGCGTGGAGAAGATGTGTTGCTGTTGTGTGCCGGTGTGCGGGCTGACACGCTTCTTTTCTAGAGAAGGGAATTCAGGAATCAATTTCTTAACATATCTTCTTAACCAGATTAGAGAAAAACGTCTTCCAAAGCGATTCAAAGCACAAGATATCTATCATCAAGGCTTGGGGGGATTGTCAGAGTCTGTACGTGTACGTGCAGCATTAGATCTTCTGCAAGATTATGGATGGGTTGCTTCTGAAAAGGAGAAGGGAGCTTCCGGCCGACATAGTGAATTCTGGAATGAGCTATTAAGGCTAAAAGGTATTCGTCAAGGCATAGCTATTTTACCACCTATTTCGGTTGACGTTAACCTATCTCAAAAAAATGGGTTAGCCAGTGATGGTTCGTCTTTATTGGAACGTTGGTAAGAAAATCGTAGAGAAACAAGAAAACAGTGGCTGGGGAACGAATGTTATTGAAAAATTAGCTAAGGACATACAGTCTGCATTTCCAGCATTTAAAGGTTTTTCGAGAGCGAATCTATTTCATATGCGCTCGTTTTATCTTGCCTACGGCAAAAGTCTAGACCCTACTAGACAAATCGATTCTCTTCCGTTTTTCAGTCTTCCATGGTGGCACAACGTTATTCTGTTAATGAAACTCAAAGACGATGAGCAGCGTTTATGGTACGCACAACAGACGATAGAATGCGGTTGGAGTCAAAACGTTCTCGAGGACTTAATCAAATCGGATTTATATAGTCGCCAGGGAAAAGCTATAACAAATTTTCAATTGACTTTACCTAAACCACATTCGGACTTGGCTGAGCAATCTCTGAAAGATCCTTATTGCCTAGACTTCTTAGAGATAGCAGACGGATTTCGAGAAAGAGAATTAGAGCAAGCTTTGATTGACAATATACAGAATCTCTTGCTTGAACTCGGAAAAGGCTTTGCTTTTATTGGCCGGCAAGTTCCTCTACGAATGGATGACAATACCTATTACGTTGACTTACTCTTTTACCACTATAAGCTTCATTGCTTTTTCGTGGTTGAGCTTAAAAATACCCCATTCCGACCAGAATACGCAGGGAAAATGGCATTCTATCTGGCTACTGTTGACCACTGCTTAAAGAAAGAAGAAGATAATAAAACTATCGGAATGATCCTGTGCCGCAGCAAAGATAAACTGACAGTCGAATACGCTTTAAAATATAATGTGAGCCCAATCGGTGTTTCAAGTTACGAGACACAATTGATTGAAAAACTGCCTAAAGAGCTGAAGAATAGCTTACCCACAATAGAAGAGATCGAAGCTGAGTTAGGAGAGATTGGAAATGATACAAATGGCCCCTGATTGCTTAGCCATCTTCTGGCTTATCGTTCGTAACTTTTAGGCACAATAAAAATATTAGGGAGATTCTATACATGGCTTTGATATGACCAAACCTCAAATTAAAGAACGAATACTGGGAACTTGGAGGCATTTGGTACAGCCCCATTGTTCAAAAAACTCCTGCTAATACAGAGGCGACATATTTGATGCTTAAGCACTGTTTTGAACTAGGTTATCGTCGGGTAGAGTGGAAATGCCACTCCCTTAATGAACGCTCTCGTAGGGCTGCTTTACGCATGAGATTTAAATTTGAGGGAATCCAAGAGAGTCATATGATTGTCAAGAATTGCAATCGAGTTTTTCCTTCTCTGGCTAGGCTTGAGGATGATCCCTGGGAAGGCTTGCCTTCAAAAATGAATTTCCATCCTGATCGCATCATACAAATTCGGGAAGTTTGCTCAACTGATGCAGATGCATCTATGGATGAGAATAATTCTAGCAATAAAATTCGTTTAGATTCTTTAAAAAGTTTTTTTGGTGATCGATTTGATGACCATGTCAAACAGCAAAAGGAGGGGGCTCTTAAACTACGTAATACCTTTTCTATAAGCTGTTGGCATATGAACGATGATGAATCGGATTCACAATGGAAGATTTACGGCAATAGCCCATGCTCCCTTGCAATCGTTACCTCTTTTAAGCGACTGTGCGAATCTATTACTGACTCACTAGATGTTTATGGCTCTAAAGTTATTTACTACAATCCAAGTCGAGATATAGTTCCCGAAGGGAATGCATTTTGGCCTGTGATTTTTAAACGGCAGGCATTTATTCATGAACGAAAATTTAGACTTATACATTGGAACCATGAACTCATGAACTCTATAATTTATCCAGCAGGCATTCCTATTGCTGTTAATCTAGAAAAATTGATTGAAAGCATTGTTATTTCTCCTAAAGCACCCCAATGGTTCACAAAAGTTGTTGAAACATTTATTGCTAGTTATGGCCTATCCATTCCCCTTACTGAATCGAACTTGCTCAATTCTTTTATTTGATCTGATGTCCTAAACCTCAATTCTTATTTTTCCTGTTCCAGTTCAGATCTAATAGGTTCGATAATAAGGCGATCTGCACGATCGAGCAGAGCAATAATCACTTTTTCAGGAACAGGCTTGTAATCCCAAACTTCAACAGAAAGGTTGAGTTGACGATCCACAAGCTTGTTAGGCCGTTTTTCATGGACATGGCCATGGAGCTGAAAATGAGGAGGCGCTGGCTGGCTGGGAATATGCACAAGTTCGACTTGGTGGCGACCTATCTTGATGAAGGCAGATTCTAGAACAAGAGAGAATCCAATCGTCTGCATTTTAGTGGGAGTACCATCGTGATTGCCTCTGATGCAAATCTTATTACCATGAAGCTGTGAGCAAAGATTGGTGAGAAAATCAGTCGTGCCCAGTCCAAAATCGCCGAGGAAGAAGACTGTGTCTTGAGGCTCAACGAGAACATTCCAATTCTCAATAAGCTTCGCGTTCATTTCATTGACAGATTGGAAAGGACGTCCGGTGTAGCGGATGATGTTATTATGAGAAAAGTGAGTATCGGATATAAACCATTTATTCATTTTTAACCCTCAATTAACTCCCATTTATTAAGGAGTTTGTCCTCATCTCCCCAAGGAAGTCGACTGCCCTTAGCCTTCATGGAATCAAAGCTATTCCTAGCTTGCACTTGCTTTAAGAGTTTATGGTTCAGCAATTCTTCAATAATCCATACCGTTCCATGTATTTCAACCCCTTCGCTCTTTGCAGCGACTCGAAGGTCTTTATCACCGCTCAGAATGTGAATTTTGCACCTGTCGAAGAGCTTTTAATTGAGTGAGAGAACAGGATAACAGTTCTGCGGCTTTTGGCTCCCCAATATATTCTTCACCGAGAGCATGAAACAGCATTTGATTAAAAGCGTGATCTTTTTCTGAAGGAATTTCTATCCCCGGCTCTTTGCGGTGCCATCCTTTTTGTCGGAAACGAATGATGAGGCTTTTGTAGTACAATTCTTGAATGATTCCCAAATCTTTAAGACGATAGCAAATCGCTCCCATGCTCAGTTGAAACTGTTCTTTAAGAAGAAGAAGTTCCTGCCATTCAATGGCTCGACGCTCTTTTCCCACCGCTTGAAATACAGCTTCACGCGGAAATAGAAAAGCACCTGCAAATCGATTGCAAGCCTGCTCTTCATCCAATTTGGAAGAAAGACGATTAATAAAAATATAGTGAGCGAGTTCGTGAGCTAGGTTGAAACGTTGTCGATCGCCAGGCCATCTGGAGCTTATCACTATGATTGGCTGATCATTGATGACAGTCGAAAGGCCATCAAAATGCTCTTCATCAGTGTTAATAATAAACACTCTTATTCCATGACTTTCTAAAGCATCGATAAGATCGTGAATAGGAGCCAAACCCAGTTTCCAATGATTACGGAGTATTTCAGCAATTGACTCTATCTCTTCAAGACTATTAATTTTCTGAGGAAAATCAGATGGAAGTTCAAATATCGGTACAGGAGAAGTTGGATAAAGATTCTCCAATTCTAAACGACGTTCGATTTGACTGATTACTTCAAATTTAATTGCTTCTTCAACTTTTGCATTCAATTTTTTTCGTTTTCGAAACTTTACATTTTCAAGAGAGACTTTGATTGGACGAAAAAAGAAATCGACACGAACTTTCAGAGCTCTCGCTAATTTTATGAGCATGTCCGAAGAAGGATAGACATCCCCATCTTCATATTTTTTGATAGCGGCATGGCTCAAGTGAACGAGATCAGCAAGTGCGCGTAAGCTCAAACCAGCAGCTTTTCTAGCTTGTTGAAGTCGAATTCCTAGATTGCTCATATAAATACCTACATTTATAGATTTCCTTCACAGTTTACATTATAACAAAAAATACATGTCATGTAAACCAGACGCTTTTGCAGCTTTTAAACAGGAGGATTTTCCTCATGAGGCTATCAACGTCTTGCTCTCTCTTCATGAATTCGACGGCATGAGCTACCCGGCTCCCTTCAAAATACATCAGAGAGCATTTTTCTCTATCGCTTAGATCCATCCCTTCCAGGCATTTGTAAAAAGTGATCGGGGTCAGGCCTGACCCCGATCACCAGTTGGCATCCTACGCTCGTGGAGTTGTATCTAGGATTGCTAAGAGCGAAAAAATACCTGTCGATGAAGTTGCTAAGTTGATGGGACGAGATGGAAGCACAATAAGCAGTTTAGTCTCTCGGTTTTCTTTCCGTTATGCCAACTGTCTTGAAACTGGCGATTTGATTACAAAAACAATCATTAAAGCTCAACAAATTGCAGAATTGCAGGCCTGACCCCGATCGCAAATAAAAAACTGGTATTTATTTTATCAGTTTGCTAAAAATGATCCTTGGTAATTGATTTTTAGAGCGGAGGCGTGTGAATCAAAATTTTACTCAACAGGAATTTAGGAAGAATTTTAGTCAGAGAAATGGGTTTGTTCCAATTCCGTCTTCATTAAACCTTGAAGAAATAACCGACCAACTGCGCCTCGAATTCGAGGACTTACTGATAAGAGAACACCAAGAAGCAGCCTGGCAGAGGCGAATTGGTGCGAAAAGTGCTGATTGGGAAAGGATTTTGGGAGACTTATGGGTCCAAGTTTTTAAGAGACAGCGTTTTGCAGGAGCTCAAGCGCTTTGCATTGAAGAATGTCGCAGAATCATCCAGTTTGGCAGTTTTCATGAAGTGATTAACTTAATGGAAGATTTAGCATTCAGAGTTGAAAATAGTCAACCTAGTTTTCAAAAAGAAATCAATGCTGCTCTTATTCGCAACCAGGCGCCCTATATACTTCAAAATTCCGCCACTTTAGGATGGGGAATAGTTCAAACGGGAACTTATGAAGAGAAAAATGCCGTTTTGACTGCATTTAAAGACTTAGATGATATTGATCTTGCAATACCAAGAGAGCATTTTGAAAAAGCTGGCCGCCATTTAGCAAAGGATAAAGAAGATTGCGACGCAGTTAGAGAAAGCACGATGGGTTTTGAAGCCCTCTTGAAGATTTTTGCTAATAAACCCAATGCTTCTCTAGGAAGCATTCTAGAAACCGAAAAAGGATCGCTCGAAATACCCCTTCCTCTAAATGACATATTTAAAGGCATATGGAAGTACCGTTCTGAAGCCCCCGGAGTAGGTCATTCGGGTAAAACAACATCTTCATGCCCGCAACCTTCTCGCTGGGAGGCTCAATTGATGTACGTACTGTGTTGTGGAGCCGCCTCATATTTCATCAATAAAAGACGAGTTAAGGAATAACCTTGGACTGTACGAACTTCCATTTTTTTATGAAATTAGACTAAAAAACAGGTGCGTCAGCAGACCTCTCTTAATCACGGTGCACTAGCGGTGCAATGATCGGGGTCATTAAAGCTCAACAAATTGCAGAATTGCAGGCCTGACCCCGATCACAAACCATTGAATGTAGTGTGCCTATGTATTCTCATTTATGCTGGTTTGTGGAAGGTCAGGCGACTCATAACCCGCTGCTCCTTAAGTTTGGCGACGGTTGTGCATATCAGATCCAAGGCATGTTATTTTTCACCGCATTCGATCATCTGTTGAATTCCATGCAGGGGAATTTTAATCCAATCCGGGCGGTTGTTTAACTCGTAGCCCAACTCGTAAATAGTTTTTTCTAGAATATAGCAGTCCAGCATAATTCTTAATTTTTCGGACTTAGCAGGTAAAAAAGTGGATGCCGCTTTTAAGTAAGCCTTTAAGAAGGACGAAGAAGCCCATTTTTTCCAGACATCTCCCCATGTTTCCAGTGCAGCTATGGCTTCAGGAGATTGCCACCGCCTTTCAGCCTCGCGCAAAACAGTAGAATAGGCAGCATAGTCGAAAGAACGCAGCATGCCCGCAACGTCTTTTAATGAATGGGGTCAGTGAATGGGGTCAGGCCTGCAATCCTGCATTAAAGCTAAACAAATTGCAGAATTGCAGGCCTGACTCCGATCATTGACTGGCCTAGAACCTCTTCTTTTCTAAGGAAAGTGGGAGATGTATTTAAAAGAGAAGGTAAATTACACGATCTAGACGTCTCATTAAATGATTAGTAAGATTACGTCGAGTTTTCCAAAATGCAAATGGAATATAAACCTGAATGATTCAAAATTAATGATGTCGGATTTGTAATTGAAGTGCCCACTTGACTATTTTGGGTACCCGTGTTACATATAGGATATGACTCACTCAAAATACGATGCTGCTATTCAAGTTTTTATAGAAACGCCAGTGTTCACGGCTGCTGAAGCTGGAGCCGCTGGCATTCCTTCTCGAATGCTCGCGCATTTTTGTAAAAAAGGCGTAATAGAACGAGTAACTCGTGGCGTTTACAAAGGTTCTGAAGCAAAGATGGAAATCGATTTCCAATGGGAAGATTTGGCTTTAATGGCAATGGGCATTCCCAATGGGGTAATCTGCTTGATCTCAGCGCTCTGTTATTACGGTCTTACTGATCAAATAATGCGGCAGTTTTGGATTGCAATTCCTCATGCATCAAAAAGTCCCCAAAGGCCTAAAACGCGAATCATTCGCATGCGAAATATTGAACTTGGGCAAACAGAAATTCAATTCGGAACAGCCCATCTTAAAATTTTTGATAAAGAAAGAACAGTGGTCGATTCCTTTCGGTATTTAAGCAAAGAAATAGCCATTAAGGCATTACAAGCCTACCTTCGTCAAACTGGTTCTGCCAAACCCGATCTAAATAAGCTTCTGAAATATGCTAAGACGCTTCGAGTCGACATTCACCCCTTCATTATGGCACTCACAACATGAGCAATTCATTAAAACAATCCATGAAACAACGTCTTAAGTCGGTTGCGAAAGAACGCGATCTTACTTTTGATGAAATTTGGCATAATTTGATTCTAGAACGGTTCTTAGCCCGTCTCTGCCAATCTAAGTATAAGGGCAACTTCATTCTTAAAGGAGGATCGCTTCTCGCTCGATACATACCCATAGGACGTGAAACAAAGGATTTAGATTTCTTGGTTGATAAACTGCAAAATACAGAAGAGTTCTTGAGTAAAGCCTTCGATCATATTTGTAGCGTTCACCTCGAAGATGGATTTGAATTTGAAAAAGTAAAAATCGGCAAACTTTCACATCCCCACATGGACTATACAGGCATTGAGGTTCTGCTTTTAGCAAAGCTAGGTGGGCCACAAACTTATATTCAGATTGATCTAGGTTTTGGGGATATAGTGGAGGCTATTGACTATTCGATGGATTTAACATCAACATCAAAAGGCCCTCTTTTTGAAAGTAAAATTCAAGTTCGCTCATATCCCAAAGAGTTTATTTTTGCAGAGAAGCTTGAGACAGTAGTTCATCGCGGCATGGGTAACACCAGAATGAAGGATTTCCACGATCTCCACTCTCTCATCTCTTTAGAGAAATGCTTAGATCCCGCTTACACTGACAAGGTCGTGACGACAGTTTTTAACCATAGACAAACTCAGCTGAAATTACCTTTAAAGCTTGATGTGGAATTTATAGAGATCTTGCAGCCATTATGGCGCGAATATCAAAAGGATCTTCCAAAGAATCAGGTTACGATTAAACCTCCAGAGTTAATTCAGGATCTGATTTCTTTCATTAATTCTTGGCTGAAGAAAAATACGCAACTATGCACTTCTGAATAAAGAGATCGGTTATGAAAAAATGGTTTATCGCTGATACACACTTCTCGCACACCAATATCATAAGATACGCAAGTCGTCCCTATACAAATGTTGAAGAGATGGATAAAAGTCTTATTGATAATTGGAATGAAAACGTAGGCCAAGGTGATCAGGTCTTTTTTCTTGGAGATTTTGGACTGGGAGATGTCGATCACCTTCACTCTATTTGCTCACAACTCAATGGTCAAAAAATTTGTATTCGGGGCAATCACGATCGGAATGCAAGCTGGATGACTCGAGTCGGATTCAATGTTGTTTTGGAATCAGCCTTTTTGAAAATAGGCCGTCATCTTGTTGAGCTTATTCATATTCCCTCTGAGCAAGCTCCAGCTCATTTTCAGTTGCACGGTCATGTCCATGATAAAAGACCCAGAAAGATCATATCCAATCAACTCAATCTTTGTGTTGAGGTGTGGGATTATAAGCCTGTATCTGAAAAAGCAATTCTTAGCCTACTGGACAAAGCATCTAAAAATGTTAGCAATTCTAACATTCTCCAAGATTAGGTCCCAAAGGCTGAATCAAAGCTACATAGACTAAATGGTACTAACCCTTTATAAGGGTTTTAGCCAGCTATTATGTCTTACACATATCTGTAAAGGATATTTTTTATGCAACCTGCAGAATAAAGGAAAATTAAATGACGGCTACAATACATTCAAATACTCAGAAACAAATAAAAATGCCTGTTCCTGTCGAATCTCTAATCACCGTTCTTCATAACATACAACTGAAAATTGATGCTGCTGCTGGCGCTGCGACAGCGTTAGAGCTCCGACTGCGCATTATCGCCCAATTGGAAATAAAAGTCCGAGACGAATTAAGAAAAAAAACCAAAAAATCTTATCATAAGACAGAGCTTGAGCATCTTATTTCGGCAATCCTTGATGTCTTCCAAGACAAACTTGATGCAACTGAACAAGAAATAATAAGAAAGTGCCGTCCACCTCGAAATAAAACTACGCATGGCAGCTTTGCAGAGCTAATGATAGAACTAATCGGAGAAGCTCCCGGTAGACAGCTTGATAATCGCACATTAAAACGAATGCCTTTAGAAGAAGATGATATAATTGAAGGAGCACTATGCATTGAAAGAAATGGGGGCTTAGATGAATTTTCAAGAAGAGCAAGATTAGCTGTTTCGATTCTTGAAGGAAAAATTATGCGCTCTCTAAAGCCTTAGTAAAAAACATCTTAGCGAATTCATGAATCACCAAATCAATAATTATCGATTTGGTGATAAATTTTCACATCCATTTTTATATCACCAAATCACGATTGCTCCTCTTTCCTAACATGATAAAATCGTCGGCACTTTTTTATTTCTGCATGCGTTTCTATCAATAAAACTTTGGCAAAATCCGTGGACCACTGGTGGACCAAATGGGGGCAGCAAGCTGCATCAAACGGCATCAAATTGGAATAGACAAAAAGGCGATTTCCTCTGTATAGTGGTTGCTGTCAGCTACTGTAATTTGAGGTAGTTTAAGGAGAGGGTACGGACTCATAACCCGCTGCTCCTTAAGTTTGGCGACGGTTGTGCATATCAGATCCAAGGCATGTTATTTTTCACCGCATTCGATCATTTGGTGAATTCCATGCAGGGGAATTTTAATCCAATCCGGGCGGTTGTTTAACTCGTAGCCCAACTCGTAAATAGTTTTTTCTAGAATATAGCAGTCCAGCAT
>Ga0206882_1011_pt1 | contig 54089 bp, 49 predicted proteins | sample Alteio_BWOrgCont_4_FD_152908 | JGI IMG/M metagenome (GOLD analysis project Ga0206882, IMG submission 152908) | Enriched cells from forest soil in Barre Woods Harvard Forest LTER site, Petersham, Massachusetts, United States -... | ecosystem: Environmental > Terrestrial > Soil > Temperate forest > O...
TTTTGCTTCAATGTGCTTGTTTGTGAAAATAAAACAATTATCTTTCATACCTACAAAATCGCAAAAAGGCCAACTTTCACCAATGGAGATTGGTCCGGGAAGGCAAATCGGAAAAGTTATTGCTAGGGATGAATCCAAATCTCGAAAAACTATTTCTCTTATATTTCTTATAGAAATTTCGTCGTTATCATTGTTAACTGGAACTCGTATAGATGAATCTTGAATTAAACGATATAGGTTGTATTTTAATTTTTCTAAATCTTTTTCTTCCGGGATGGAAATAAAACCATTCTTTTCAAAGAGAACATTAAATGAAATTTCGGGAACATATTTAGGCTTTTCTACCGGTGTTGAAAGAATTTTATAGGAAGATTTTGAACTATCCACTTCTTTTTCAAATTCAATTTCACGTTCAATTTCGTATATATAAGCTTTTGCCAGATACCCAGTTGAGGTTTCTTTATCAATTTCATAAAACACTTTAAAGAGATCCTTAATTTTCGTACCTTGGGAATATCGAATTTCATATTCATATGTTTGATAAAATTTTTGCCCTTTTTTAAGGTTTAACCTAAGGAACTTTTTTTCACTCTTGTCTGTTTGGAGGTTTTTTAAAAAAAAGTCCTCATCCATTGATTTGGCATAGCCAAATTGTAAAAAACAAGTTGATAAAATAAAAAGTGTAGAAATCAATCTTTTGTGAAATAGTTTCATATTTACTCCGTATTAAAATTAGAATATTCAAAATATTATACTTTTAATTCAATAAAATGACAAGGGTTTTATTTGAAGGCAGTGGACCATTTTAACGGTATATATAACTTTTTTCGCCGTAATTGTTCACTTAGCTGAAATCTCAATTTTTCACGTCACGTTCGGTATCGTTTTTTCAACTTTGCGTGTTAGTGTTGAATTTTAGCGATACGTGAACACTTACTTTTCGCCCATTCTGCTCCTCTTGCTATTTTGGCAAAGATTTTGATCAAAAGAGTAAATAAAAAAATGAATTTAATGTAGAATTCGGACTTAAGCTTATTAGGTGTAAATTTATGGACGCATTAGGTGCGATTACCGTTCCAAATTCGATAATTCATAGTTTAAAACTGTTTCAAAATGCAAGAATCCTATGGTATTGGCAAAAAAAGGCAGAAAACCTGATTGAAAGTTCAGAAAATCGAGGACTCTATGCAGTGGGAACTGCTGTGAACATCGTCATTGAAGGGACGCCAGTAGATAAAGTCTATGAAGAATTATCCCGCATTGTTTCCGTAGGGCACGCGATGATTGTAAGCATCACTGATATGTATGAATTTGTGCTATCTTATAAAGAATGGATCGATTCTTTAAGGAAAAATCATTTATTTCGATACAAATACATCCTAACAAATAAGATGGATGATCCTATTTCCTTTTTAAAATATGTGGATCCTGCTTTGGAAATGTGGGTTCGGATCCGCCTTTGTCTTTTAATTCTTCGATTGCAAAAAATCTTTTTTTGTACGGTAAAACTTTTTGGTGCGGCCTTAGCACTAAGCTTTTCCATTGCCAACTTGAAGGATAAGTATACCTCACAGAATCAGTTCATGAAATATGATGATAAAAACGCGATGCTGATATACTCTGTAGAAATGGCGAAAAAAAATCGAGAGATCCTTGAGAAACATTTCCAGACAAATAAACAAACGATCGATAACTTTTTGCGGGTCGTTGGAACAGATGTTGCGGTTAAAATCAAAGAACAGGCTTTAAAAGGAATTAAATATACAACCTCTTCCACGCTAACAAATATCATACAAACCACATTTGCTGGGGTTAACTATTTTTGGAATAATGTAACGGGCAGTGGGCAAACGAGTGAAACAAAACAAATGGTTTTAGTCTCAAAGAACGAAATCGAAAAAAAGACAAATGTCCTCTATTTTGATATCGTAGAGGAAGTTTAGGGATCGTAAAAAAATAACTTTTACAAATCTCGAGGAGAAAAACGATTTAGGGACTGCCTAGGAATAAAAGTAAACCATTACACTGCGCCAAAGCCTCGGGGTTCGACGATCGTAAAGTGGGTTGTATTGACTTAATACTACCCACTTTAAGATCCCTTAGAGGTCGTTGCAAAACCTCTTTAGCTAAATTCTTATGGCACATAAAACAGAAGAAATCATCGGATGCATTGAGAGGATCACCTTCCAAAATCCAGAAAATGGGTATACCGTCGCAAAAATCCAAATCCCCAAACGTTCCGATCTCACCTGTATTGTAGGAACAATGCCTGAGGTACAGGCAGGGGAGACAGTGAAATGTTCCGGAACATGGAAACATCATTTAGTTCATGGGTGGCAATTTGAAGTAGAGCAATATTGTACTCAAATTCCCGCAGATGTTGAGGGAATCAAAAAATATTTAGGTTCGGGTCTCATCAAGGGAATCGGTCCTGTATATGCAGAGAGAATTACCGATAAGTTCGGCTCTGAAACTTTGAATATCATCGATCTTACTCCAGAAATGCTATTGGAAATTCCAGGAATAGGGAAAGTCCGGCTCGACAAAATTAGAACCTGTTGGGACGATCAAAAATCCATTCGGGATGTAATGGTCTATTTACAAAAATATGGAATTAGTCCCAGTTTTGCACAAAGGATTTTTAAAACCTACGGGAAAGAAAGTATCAGAGTCATCACGGAAAATCCGTATCGTTTGGCTTCGGATATCTTTGGAATTGGGTTTAAATCTGCAGATAAAGTTGCCAATAAAATTGGAATTTCTAAAGAAAGCCCGCAAAGAATTCAGGCAGGTATCGAATTTGTTCTTTGGGAATTGGCCAATGATGGGCACACCTGTTTTCCCTTAGTAGAATTCCTTAAAGAAGCACAAAGTTTATTAGAAGTCCCTGAAGCTTTGATCTCTCAAGAGCTTCAAACTGCAGAAAAAGAAGACCGGATTAAATTAGCTAAATTAGAAGAGGCAGTGGCAAAACCCCAAATGGAGGCGAAAGCTGCGCAAATAGCCTGTCCTCAAGCGGATATGTCCGTTTGTAGTGAAATCGTACCGATGGCAAAAACATCGAATTTGTCTCCCTCGCTACATTTTGCAACTATCTCAGAAGGGAAAGACTTTATTTGGCTAAAAAAACTATTTTTGTCTGAAGTAGGAGTTTCTAGAGAGCTCTGGAGGATTAAAAAAGGACCCAGTATACTTCGTGAAATTCCGATCGAAAAAGCGATCGAATGGGTGCAGGAAAAGTTAAAGATCCAATTAGCTCAAAATCAGAAAAAAGCCGTTGCTAAAGTATTCTCAGAAAAATTTCATATCATCACAGGTGGTCCTGGCACAGGAAAAAGCACCATTACTCACGCCATACTGACAATTATGCAAAAACTAACCGGCCGCATTTTGCTTGCAGCTCCCACTGGAAGAGCTGCAAAACGAATGACCGAAATTACGGGTCATAAGGCACAAACCATCCACAGTCTTTTGGAGTATGATTTTAGAAAGGGGGGATTCAAAAAAAATAGGGAGAATCCGCTTGTTTGCGATTTTATGATCGTAGATGAATCAAGCATGATTGACACCCTCTTGATGTATAGTCTTCTCAAGGCTCTTCCCGATTCTTGCCGTTTAGTGTTAGTCGGGGATATCAATCAACTGCCAAGCGTTGGACCTGGAAATGTTCTCAAAGACATCATTCAGTCGCGCATGTTTTCGGTTACCTCTCTCAATGAAATTTTCCGACAAGCGGCAGGCTCTGCCATCATCTCCAATGCGCATCGGATTCATCAAGGGATTTTTCCCGATGTTACCAACAAAGCCAATGGGGATTTTTTCTTTATAGAACAAGAAGATCCTGAAAAAATTTTAGCCGAAATTATCGAATTGGTATCCAATCGCCTTCCCACAAAATACGGATTTGATCAGATGAAGGATATTCAAGTGTTAGCTCCTATGAAAAAAGGAGTCATTGGAATCGATCCGCTCAATCAAACTCTCCAAGAGGCCCTGAACCAATCTCCGCATTCGATGATGCGAGGAGGAAGGAAGTTCTCTCAAGGCGATAAAGTGATGCAAATCCGAAATAATTATCAAAAAGAGGTGTTTAACGGAGACATTGGTTGGATTCGGAAGATCGATCTCTTTGAACAAGAAATGTTAATCGAGTTTGATGATCGGCTTGTGAAATATGAGTTTTCCGAAATCGATGAAATTGTGTTAGCCTATGCTGCATCGATCCATAAGTATCAGGGAAGCGAATGTGTTTGCGTAATTATTCCTATTCATACCACCCATTTTATGATGCTTCGGCGCAATTTGCTTTATACGGGTGTAACTAGAGGAAAAAAAATGGTGATTTTGATCGGAACGAAAAAAGCCCTTGCGATTGCCGTCAGAAATGACGATGTAAAAACAAGGTATACCTCTCTAAAATATGCCCTTACAGGAAAAATCCATGAAGCATAATTTCGGACTTGCAAAACTTCTGTTTGTGATTCGAAAAACCCTCTCATTCGATGGAGGATTTGTAAAACTTCAATTTGTGATTCTAATCACTCTATTTTTTTTAACCTTTTTTTCAGTGGTCCACGGATTTTCTAAAGTTCGAATTCCAACCAAACAGCATCCGACCGAATTTTATGCGAACCATTTGCAAGATGATTTGCGATTGACTTTCAAAGAAGCGATGTTGAAAGCAAAAAAATCGATTTATTTAATCATTTATTCTCTAACAGATAACCAATTGATTTCGATCCTACGAAACAAAGCAAACGAAGGAGTAGACATCACCATCATTTGCGATTCCGAAGCTTCTAAAAGTTGTTTGCAAAAACTGGGGGATAAAATCAAAGTTGTGTCGAGAAAGCCAAAAGGAATCATGCATATGAAAATTCTTGTCATTGACGAAGTGAGGGCCTGGATTGGATCTGCAAACATGACGACAGAATCCCTCAGATTTCACGGTAACCTTGTATTAGGATTTTACCATCCAAAGCTTTGCCAATTTCTCATCCAAAAAGCTGGGAACATGGATGAGGAATTTCCTTGCCAGAATTTTCAGGCAGGTGCTCAAAAGATCGAATTTTGGACCCTTCCCAACGAAGAGGAAGCCCCTCTCAAAGTCAAAAAAATGATCGATCAAGCAAAAAAGACCATCCGAGTGGCCATGTTTACTTGGACCCGTAATGATTTTGCCGATGCCTTGATCTCTGCTCAAAAAAGAGGCGTCGATGTACGAGTCGTGATGGATCGATATTCTGGAAAAGGGGCCAATCGATACGTTTTAGAAAAATTAGCGAAAGCAAAGATCCCTGTCTCCCTTAGTCAAGGTAGCGCTCTGCTCCATTACAAAATGATGGTCATTGACAATCAAATTTTGATTAACGGATCGGCAAATTGGACCAAGTCTGCTTTTTGCAATAATGATGACTGTTTCCTCATCTTAGAAAAGCTCGATAGATCTCAGAAAAAAATGATTCAAAATCTTTGGGAAGTCATTCAAGAAGATTCTACACCTGCAAACGCCGCTTAGGGATCGTAAATGATTCCTGTTATTTTCCAATATGGGTTAAAACTTGTAAGTGTTCACGTTTCGCCATAATTCAATACAAAGACGCAAAGTTTTTTCCACTTTGCGTCTGGAATTTTTTGCGATACGTGAACAAATATCTTTATGAAAAATTTATAAAACATTAATTGATTATTTAAAAATTCTTTATATAATTATTACTTGATTTTAAATATATATTTAATATATAATTATTTTTTTATAAAAAGATGATATAAATGGAAACAATCGCGTCATTAAATAATGTTTCAGTTCCGCAAATCTTGAGCCATACATATAAAAAATTGGCATCGTTGGAGCCAAAGATCAAAGTGCTAGCATTAGTTCTTGCGTATTTGTCCTATAGATTCTCCGAATCGGCTCTCTCTTCTCTGAAGAAAAGATTGTCCAATTATCATTTTAATTATTGCCATGGGGGTTTTTGTAATGGATCTGTTGAAGTCGGAGCAGCGAATAAAATAATAGAAAAGATTCAGAATGTTTCTGAACATATAGCATTTGAAAAATTGAAAAAAAATAATGACTCAATTGGAGGCGGCTGCTGTTCTTCTGTCTCCTTGGATTTTGCCTTTGAGGTATTACAGGCTGCGAAAAAAAACAAGCGCAGTTTTTTTCAATCTAAATATTCTGAAGGATTTAAGAACTTTACCAAATGGGATTGGAAAAAATGTCAAAACTATCGAAACGAGCAAGCCGCATTGAATGCCTTTCAGGTAAAAGAATCTTCTCGAAATCATCCAAATATTTCTACCGAAAAAGTACGTGTAATAGCTGCGGCTAAGGGCATGACAGTGGTAGAATCTTCGAAGATTTTTGATGTGAGGTATTCCACAGAAGCAGACATAGAGCAACAATTGAAAACTTTAAAACAGGGTATTTATTTGGTTCGGCAGATTAAACCAAATGAAGGTCCTAAACTGGAAGAACATGGCCATTCTATGATTTTGATCCATGATTCAGAAGAAGGAGATTATTTTTTTGATGCAAATTTTGGCAATTTCCTTTTAGGCAAAGATCGTCTACCTGAGAGCTTATCTCAGTATAGATGGAGCTCGGTTCCAGCTTCTAAAGTTGCGCTAGAATTATCTACCTTTGCGACGTGCAATTATAGAAGTTTTCAAACGTCAGAACTACAGTTTCACAAACTGGAATTAGAGAGTCCTATACTCTCTTCCCAACAGGGAGTTCAATTGACGCGCAGTACTGATTGAGTCGTTGATGATCCTATTCATTAGGAATGCTTTTTAGGAATAATCACCTTCATCAAAAAGGTTCTAACTCTGAATCAGCGTAACTGCCTCTAATTCTTAGCTGTAAGGAATCCATAGTGCAATTTCAAGATTTGATCTTGAAAATACACTCGTGTTTAGATAAATTTTTGAATCCACAGAAGGGATGGTGCGTTTTTGCGATTGATCCAACGATGATGGCAAGAGCTCCAAATTTTTGGATCGAGTGTCGAAGCGAATGCAAGTATGCACTCTTCTTCTTTGGCTCCTTCTGGGTGACCAGGGTAGCAGGTAATGCTTATGCAACCCCCCTCTTGTAAAATTTCCAAACTATTTTGAATGCTTTTCAGGGTAGTTTCCCTTTGGGTAGTGATCTCTTTTGAGCTTCCAGGTAGGTATCCAAGGTTATATACGATCAGCTTTGCGCTCGTAATTTCTTTGGGAAATTCCGAATGACATCCATGAATCCATCGAACGTAGGGCAAATATTCCTTTTGCAATTTTTGTTTTGTGTTTTCAAGGGCTTCCTTTTGAATATCGATGGCATAAAGAGTCCCTTCACCGATCATTTGCGCTAAAACGACGGTATCGTGTCCATTGCCACACGTAGCATCGATCACTGTATCTCCGGGTAGTACTACTTTTTTCCAAAGGTCGTGGGCTAGGTCCAAATGGGATTGAAACAGAGGAAATTTTGGTCTCATTGGATAACTTTGCTTAAGAAAAGTTGTCGGTCCCCTTTTTCGTTCCAAGGTTTTCCTTGGTAATCATTTTTTGTAGGAAAGTAACCAAAGGAAGTAAACATACAAATTGCGACATCAAAGGTTCCAAGCCCTGCTAAATTTCGCATGCCCATTTGAATAAACTCGAGTTTGGAAAGCTGCTCCTTTTCTTGATGCACTTGCGCTTGTCGAATGAATTCTTTGGAAGCATCTATTCCCACAACGGAAAATCCTTTTTTTGCAAAAGCGATTGCATGACGGCCGAAACCACATGCAACATCGAGGATCTTTTCCGAACCATTTAATTTTAAATGGTTTATGAGAAAATACCCATGAGATTCAGCCTCTTTTTCATCCCTATGAGCATAAAGATGCAAATAATCTGAGTTAAACCAGTGATCAAACCATTCTTGTTCCATATCATTCTTCCAAATACATGATAAACTTATGGCTTTTTTTTTTCTGATGCAATAGCATTCTTATGTTCATTTAGGGAGTTGCAAAATTGTAAGTGTTCATGCATCGCTAAAATTCAACGCAAAGACCAAAAGTTGAAAAAAACTACTTTGCATCTTAGCGACTTTGCGTTTTTATTTCGGCTAAGTGAACAATTACGCAAAATTTGCTTAAACATCCAATTTTTGAAGTTTTGTAACTACCTACTTTAATAATTCATAATGGAGGATGATCATGAAGAGATCCGCTCTTTATTATTTTGTAATGTTAATGACTTTTTTCTCGATAACAAGTCTTTCTGCCGAAGTGAAAGGTCGTGTTGATGCAGGGCCTGTGTGGATGAGAATAAAAATGAAAGCTGAGGAGAAAACCGTTCGAAGAGCGGATATGTGGGGTGGTCGTTTTGATTTACTTCTTTTACCATTGCAAGGATGTGATTATGTAAGTGGTTTATGCTTAAAGCCATTCGTGTTTGGAGGAAGAGGAGATGATACCTCTCTTCTTTCATGGGGTTGTGGTTTTGGTCATTACACTCCTATAACCGACAGGATCACTATTGTTCCTCTGGTAGGGGTATCTCGCACCTATCTACATTCCACCATTGATGTTCCTATTCCTGAATTAAATTCCGTGTTTAAGAATCAAAAAGATAGAATTCATTCTCTGACTTTCTATATTGGGGGTGATGCGATCTTCAAAATCACGGAAAATCTCTATTTCACTGCAATGTACACTTATGGTTGGGCAAGAGTTCGAACCAGAATCGGAGGGTTTATCAATTCAAGTGGAAGTTCAGAAGGGTCGAATATTGGTGGGATGCTTGAGTATTATTTCACAAATTGTTTTAGCGCGAATATAGCCTTTGCTTATAACACTACCCTTGACGAATATAAGAACGGGATTGATGGGTACGGATTTAAGCTTGGCTTAGCTTACCTATTCTAACTCAAAATTTTTCCATCCTCAATCGGAATCCCTCGATGCGCGGGGGTTTCCGTTGAGGTAATGAAAACCTGACCTAGATTGTGAGTATAACGGATTTAAGCTTGGCTTAGCTTACCTATTCTAACTCAAAATTTTTCCATCCTCAATCGGAATCCCTCGATGCGCGGGGGTTTCCGTTGAGGTAATGAAAACCTGACCTAGATTGTGAGTATAATCGATAAACCGATCTCTTCGCTCTTTATCGAGGCTTGCGTCTAGGTCATCGATGATCATGATAGGGGAGATGTCCAATTCTTCCTTTAACAGATGCCAAGCAGCTAGCCTTAGGCTTGCAACTCCAGTCCGTTTTTGCCCTTCACTGCCAAAGGTTCGCAAATCTTTGTTTTCAAAAGAAATCATCATTTCGTCCCGATGGGGACCCACAGATGAAATTCCAAATTTAAAGTCCTTTTCACGCGTAGTGCGGAACAGATCCTTGTAGTATTGTTTGATATCATCGCCGCAAGAGGGGGCTTTAGTAGAATAATGGACTTCAAAAAGATTTGTTTCTCCACTAAGAAGCGGGTAGATTTGCTGAACCTGTTTTTCTAATTTTTTTACAGAAAGTCTTCTCTTACTTACCAGATAAACCGCCGAGTGGCTTAAAATTTCTTCCCACTCTTCGATTCCTGGCATTGAATTCGTTTTTAAAAGGTGGTTTCGTTGTTTCAAAGCTCTTATGTAACGAAACAGATGATGCAAATACAAGGGGTCTGATTGCGCGATGATAGTGTCGAGAAATTGGCGCCGAAATAGAGGGGATCCTTTGACTAAATCATCATCAGGAGGCATAAAAATTCCGGGAAGGATTCCGAAAAGGGACGAGCTCGAGCGGCAAATGGTATTGTTGTAACAAATTTTTTTTATTTCAGGAGTAACACTTAGAGATAAATTTTGAGAAATGCCGTTCTTCGTAAAAGCAAGTTCCAAATAGAAGCTATCTTTTCCCCAAGAAGGAAGGTCTTGTAATTTTGAAGTGCGAAAAGAACGGCCCATCATCAGCAAGTAGATGGCTTCCACCAAATTGGTTTTTCCTTGCGCATTTTTTCCCCAAATTACATTTAAATCGGGAAAAAACGGGATGGAAATTTCTTCATAGTTTCGGAATTGCCGAAGACGGAGATATTGCAACTTCATGCAGGGGCTTTTTCTTCCGTAAGGCGCATTGGCATGATCACAAATAAGGGATTAGCCTCTTCAGAGGAGGAGGGTTCTCCTTCGGTAATCACTCCCGGATTAAATGCGTCTGTTAACCCTAAATGAATGGTTTCTTTTTTACTATGGCGTAAAATGTCTAAGAAGAAATTGGGATTGAAAGCGATATCCAATTGGTCCTCGTGGTAGTTCACAGGCATATTGACCAACCCCTCACCAACCTCCATGGTATTGGCTGCAAGTTTTAGCTCTCCTGGATGAAAAGTGAAACGGACCGATTGATTGGTTTCCGAAGTAAACAGAGAAACCTGCCGCAAAAGGGAAATCAACTCCTCTCGATGAATGGTCACTACTTTAGGCTGTTCTACCGGAATCACTCGATGAATATCTGGATATTCGCCCGATAGGAGCTTCGTGATCAGGATGGATTTGTTGGCCTCTATGGCAATTTTGTCTGAAAGCAAGTATACTGTTGCATCTTGATCTTCATTTAAATTTTTAAGGATTTCTTCCACCGCTTTTAGGGGGATAATATACTCTCCCTTTATGTGAGACTCAAGGGGAACTTGTAAAAATGTTTTTGCAAGTCTTTTTCCATCTGTACCCACAAAAGTGGCTTTTCCCTCTGCAATTTGCATAAAGACCCCAGTGAGCACATACCGATTGTCTTCTCTGGAAACCGCAAACGAAGTATGGAAGAATACATCTCTCAGCTCTTTTTGCGAGATTTTGAATTGAGTAGCTCCTGCAAGATCAGGGAGCGAGGGGAATTCGTTTCGACCCATCCCATGAACTTTAAAACGGGAAGTCCCGCACGTGATTTCTGTAATATCCTTTGCATCGGTATAAATTTCAATCTCTTGGGAGGTCAATTCTCGAATCAATTGATTAAAATGTCGAGCTGGAATGGTGGTAGCTCCCGTAGCTAGAATTTTGCAATGGGTCGTAAAACAACGAATACCTACCGTTAAATCGGTTGCTGTAAGGACCAATTCATTTGGAGTGGCTTCCACCAAAATATTGGAAAGAATAGGAATTGCAGCTTTTTGAGGAACCACATTTTGCAACTTGGAAAGCAACGAAGCTAGCTCAGCTTTTGAAATGATTAGTTTCATTTATTTTCTCCCTACATAACCCATTCCGGATTTGCTCGAGGTTTTGAGAAATCCGCGCTAAGGGACTGTTTAACAATAAATTGAACAACTGGGCCGCGCGAAATTTCCCGCGGTTGAACGATCTAAAACATATGAACCGACTTCCGATCGTTCAACCCCGGGGCTTTGGCGCGTCCAGTTGGCCAATTTATTGTTAAACAGTCCCTAAGTTGGAACATAAATTTACGTTAGAGGCTAGCCCAATGTCAATAAGAAACGAATGAGGGAGTTACAAAAACACTAAATTGGTGATGAAAAAATGCATACAAATCTGATATTCTCATTAATTATGACAGAAAAAGAGCTAGTATCGAATCGAAAAGCGTTTCATAATTATGAGATTTTGGAAACGTTTGAAGCAGGAATTGTCTTACAGGGCACGGAAATTAAATCTTTACGATCCCAATCAGGCAGCCTTCAAGAATCTTATGTCAAAATCAGAGAGGGAGAGCTATGGCTAGTCGCCTCTAGCATTCCTCCTTATCGCTTTGGAAATATTTATAATCATGAGGAAAAAAGGGAACGAAAGCTATTGATGCACAAACGAGAAATCATTCGCCTTAAGGAAGCCATCCAAGAAAAAGGACTTACAGTCATTCCTTTATCTATGTATTTGAAAAAGGGAATTGTGAAAGTAAAAATTGCAACTGCACGAGGTAAAAAGGCTCACGATAAGCGAGCAGTAACCAAAGAAAAAGAAGAGAAAAGACGAATCCAGCGCGCTATGAAACATGGATAAAGGGAAACAGCTTTTAAAGAATATTTAAATGGTAAAGATAAGTGTTCACGTATCGCTAAAATTCAACGCAAAGACGCAAAGTTGAAAAAAATACTTTGCAACTTAGCATCTTAGCGACTTTAGATGAACAATTACTCTCACGTTCGGTATAGAAACTGCTCTTAAAGATATTGAAATGGATAAAGGTCCCAAAATTCAAATCATTTTCGTGGGAAAAACCAAAGAAGCATGGTTAGAAACCGCTCTTAAAGAATATTTAAAACGATTAGAACCTTACTGTCGAATTCTTTGGACTTGCGCCAAAGACGACATACAACTTACCAAAATTTTACAAAAGCAAAAGCAATACATCTGTTTAGATGCTTCTGGTGTCGCCCTCAACAGTATAAAGCTTGCCAATTATTTAGAAAAATACTTAGTGCAATGGGAAGGGGAAATTTCCTTTGTCATTGGAGGAGCAGAAGGGCTTCCAACAGAATTGAAAAAAGGAAAACCGCTTTTGAGTCTTTCAAGCCTTACGTTTACGCATCAAATCGTAAGGTTAATTCTATTAGAACAAATCTATCGTGGATTTACTATAATAAACGGACTGCCCTATCACAAATAGAATAGATCAATCCGATTTTGCAACACCTAAATTCGTTTCCAACATCCCGATTCGAAAATAAATCATACCACCATTGATCAAAGCCGAACCAATAATCACATCGACGAATCCCCGAATATCTTCAGACAGGCCAAAATACCGAAAAGAACTTCCTAAAAGAATCATCGATAGAATCAAAAGGTAATAAGGCCAACTATACATTTTGAAAATACTGCATGGATTCGGAAAGGAACGAATCCTTTTCACGACTCTTTGTGCCGATTTTCCTAATGCATAGCGCCCCTTGAAATACCCTATGAACAGTGCGAAAGCAATCATGGCAACAGCTCCATTTTCTGGAGTGCCTAATAAAAAAGTAAGACGTTGTAAAAGAGGGTAGGAATGCGAAGGGTTTCCGATTGCATGGGTGATCAAATTCAAACCCAAAAAAAGTAAACCCATTCCTATTGCAAACCAAAGCATCCCAGAAAAAAATATCAAAGTTTTATGTCTAAATTTCCACATGTTTTCCTCCAAAGAGAAAATTTTAAAAAAAAATAGAAATAAAATACAGAAAAAAACTCGTCCATGTCAATGTGAAAATAGGTTTTCTTTAAAATCGTAGGAATTTTTTCTAGACAAAAAGTTTTTTTTTTGTTAACAACTGTCTGGATGTGGAGATGTCAAACCCATTTTATACACAATTTAAGAATGGAAATGGGAAACAAATTTAAGATAGCTGCAGAACTCCATTTTTTCTTTAAAAGGGTGATTTGCAACTATTCAAATAAAAAATTAAAGAATAGGTTTCATTATATGGAGATTAGTTTATCGCTCACGAGGATATTCTTTTTAGCGCTTTCAATATTGTTTTCTTTAATGATCACTTCCGAAATTTTAAATGAAATGCCGCAAATGCTTCGACTTCTAATTGGATCTGCTGTTGGAATCGGTTTTGCCGGATTTTTAATTGTCGCGGATTTCTATCTAAAGAGATTCAATTTGCGAGTTCTAAACATTTTATCCCTTGGGTTAATTTTTGGAGGCCTTTTAGGGTATGCCATCCTTTTTATTTTTAATGCCGTATTAGAAATCTCTGGAATTTCATTGGATAAACCTACCTATTCTGCTATTTCCACTGCTGTATTTTTATCTGGGGCCTATTTTGGGTTGGTTCTTACCATTCGCGCTTCAGAGCAATTAAATTTTAGCATACCCTTTATGAAATTCAAACCTGCAAAAGAAAAGAAAAAAGACCTACTTGCCGATTCTTCCATTTTATATGATATACGCTTTATTGACCTCGCTTCTTCAGGATTATTAGATCACCATTTGATTTTGCCCCGGTTTCTTTTGAGAGAAATTCAAGACCAAATGGAAGCAGGAGATGAAAACGTTAAGGGAAAATCGCGCCGCGCTTTAGATGTACTGAAACGGCTAGAGGATTTACCACAGCTTGCAATTCGTTTCGTAGATACCGATTTTCCAGAAGTAAAAGACATTTCTACAAAAATGATTCGTTTAGCAAGAATGCTAGATGCAAACATTATTACAGCTGATATTAGTCGTATTCAGCAATCTACGATCGAATCGACCGAAGGAATTCGGATTATTAATATCCACAATCTCTCCAATGCACTGAAGCCTATTACACAAGCTGGAGAGCAAATCCAAATCAAAATACAGCGTTATGGAAAAGAATCCAGGCAAGGAGTTGGTTACCTGGAAGATGGAACTATGGTTGTTGTCAATGGTGGGGCCGACTTTTTAGGTGAAACCATCAAGGCACAAGTTCTTTCAGTAAAACATACCTCCTCAGGTAGAATGATTTTTTGCAATGCATTAGAAGAAGAGTATCAAAATGGAAATTCTCATGTTGCCATGGCGGGTACAGAAAGCACTCTTGCTAAAAATTATTTTACGTTGTAGGTTTTTTTGATCCTCGGAATTGGTACAGATATCATTGAAGTGGATCGGATCCGCTCTGCCATCGAAGAGCATGGAGACCGCTTTATAGAACGTCTATTTACAGAACAAGAAAAGAAATATTGTCTCAAACATCGGTTCCCCTTTCGTCATTTTGCTGGAAGATTTGCTGCAAAAGAAGCCATTGCAAAATCGTTTGGGTTAGGCTTTGGTAAAGAAATTTCCTGGAAAGATATCGAAATCGTTAACGATGAAAAAGGAAAACCCATCGTTTATTTTCAAGGCGAGAGGCGGGACGATATCCATATTTCCATCAGCCACTGCCGTCAATACGCAACAGCAACAGCAATCATTTGTAAACTGCAGTAGACAATAATGCTCAAAAACTGTCACGGAAGTTTACAGGGAGATTTCTCTATTGATCAGGTGGGGGATTAGGGATAGGAGGAGGAGGAGTTAGGCTTATATATAGAGGCTTTACTTTGCCATTGATTTCTTTGACTGTTCCTTCCACTTCATAAATGGGCAGTTCTCTACATTTGGGACAACTGGATAATGCATCTGTACTCATCTTTGTCTGATAAGAGACGGGTTTATTATATTGTTCTTCGTAAGGTTCGGGGACGTGAAGGCCATCTAGCAATCGCTTTAAATTAGTATTTACCCAGTTTGTGATACAGTTTAGATGAAATACATGTCGAGAGCAACAGAGTACTCCCATACCAGGAAGAGCGCTTTTAGTTTCAGAATCTGACTTAGATATCGTATCGATGCAAATTAAACAATCTTCCTCATTCCAGCTAGGATAGACCCTCATAAATAAATCGATGGTAATTTGTTGGATTGTTTGCAGACCGACTTCGAATGTAATGGAGTATTGGATCCAGTGTCGTTTTGCAATCGTTATAAAAGAGTATGCTTCTAAAGCGAAATTAAATAATGCTAATGGGGATCTGGTAAGAGCAAACCAAGTGACACTGGATGCAAGGCGCATTAAAAGCTGTTGTTGATGCATTTGTTCTTTGCTTGAGTGGTCATAAGAGAGGGTTTGATTTTCTTTTAAAGTTTTTTTATCGATCAAGTCTAATGCTTGATCCTTCTTCCAAAAATAATTGTTAGCAATAGAGGTCAATTTATAAAAAATGAAATAGACAGCGGGTGGTCCTGCCCACATCAAAGTATTTGTAGATAAGGTGTACCGGTTAATTAAAATATGGCCATCCTTGTTGACCCAATCCTTCGGAAAAAAGTTAAATTTTTTATCAAGAAGACGGAAGCTTTTTAGAAGATTGAATAAAGTAAAAAAACCGCTTGAATAAGGAAGCCAATTTTGAATTTTTCGAACGGAATTTGCAATTTTAGGATGTTTGGTAACAAGGTCAGGATAATAAGCTTCCATTCCAATAGAAATTGCCTCAAATCCATTAGAAATTGCCTCAAATCCATTGTAGTTTGCATAAGTTTTATCCCAGGATCTCCACTTATCAGCTCCTGTAGCAAATCCAGCAAGATTGAGGGGTAAAAAGAACCAATTTAGCATATCTATATCATTGACATTAGCATACATTTATTTTCCCCCAAGAATTCAATGAAACTATTTATTTTACAATATTTAAGGATTAAACGGAATCATTAAGGTTACAATAAAAGAGTGAGCGTGGGTGGGAAAATTATAGGCCCAGGGTCTTAGGATATATTCGAGTTTCAGCTCCCCCCAGTCAGGAAATACTTTATTGAAATAGGCTCCTAGATCGATGGCTCGATATTGGATGGGTCCATAGCCAGGAAATCGGTGATGAAGATTAAGTCTATGGCTCCCATAACCGATGAATCCTTTTAAAAAAATCCCGTATTGGACGAGATCACATCGGTTCCAATCGTAGGCTATCTTAAGATCGGTCCAGGGAGATCCTCGATTTGCAATCCCTGCTTGAAGGTAACCCCAAATTCTCGATATCCAAAATTGTCCACAGGAAAACTCTTTTCCCAAAGAGACATGGGCCATGTATTCCATTTGTCCATGGTGGTAATAGCTTATATTATGTAGTCCAGGAGAAGTCACTTGCGAAATAGAGGCTCCAACAATGAGGCTAATTGGATCTCCTTCGATATCGTTTAGAAAGAGATATCGACCTGTAAATTTCCAATCTTCGAATGAATATCCTGTATGTGTAGAGGCCGCGGTGTCGAGTTCGATCTCTGCGCTTATCCAATTTAAGGCGGCAAAAGAAGTGCTTAAACTTAGGAAATGATCATTGGAATGTCTTGAAACATTTTTTCCTGCCACATTGACATGGGGGTAGTAACGGTAACAATATTTAGGTCGGATTTCGACCAAAAGATCTTGTCCAAACCATGGTTCTAGTTGGGTTGCAAAACCATAAAATGGCAAAAAAATAAGAAAAACAACGAAAAGCCCAAATCGAGGTTTTGCTTTATTCATGTTCTGCAAGCCACCGCTCCGCTTCGATAGCAGCCATACATCCAGAACCTGCGGCTGTAACCGCTTGTCGATAGACATGGTCTTGGCAGTCGCCAGCAGCAAAGACTCCTTCCACAGTCGTTTGAGTAGTCCCTGGCTGCACTTTGATATACCCATTTTCATGCAGAGCAATTTGTCCATTTAAGAAGGAAGTATTAGGGACATGTCCGACTGCGAAAAACACCCCTCCTGCAACTCTTTTTTCTTCTTTGCCAGAAGAGACATTTTTTAAAGTTACAGATCGAACAATTTGGTCTCCTTCTACATTAGTGAGGACAGAATCCCAAAGAATTTCAATTTTGGGGTGTTTTTCGACACGGCTACTCATGATTTTAGAAGCTCTAAGTTCGTTACGACGGTGTACAATATAAATTTTGCTCCCATATTTCGTTAAAAAGAGAGCCTCTTCGCATGCAGAATCACCGCCCCCAACGACATAAAGTTCTTTATCGCGAAAGATGGGGATTGCCCCATCACAGATCGCACAAGCTGTGACCCCTTTTTGCCAAAATTGTCCGTCAAGGGTTCCAGGGATGTCTAACCTTTTTGCATAGGCGCCCGTTGCAATGATGATAGAATCTGTAAGAAAGGAGTTTTTTTTGCTGCTTACTGTAAAAGGACGTTTGCTAAGATCTACAGAAACCACATCTTCGGAAAAAACCTGAGTTCCAAAACGTTTTGCTTGTTCTCGAAATTTTTCCATCATTTCTGGACCTTCAATGCCATCGGGAAATCCAGGATAATTTTCGACAACATCTGTGGTCATCAATTGGCCTCCGACAGGTCCGCTCATAAAACCTTCAAAAAGGACAGGGTTCAACCTGGCCCTCGATACATAAAGCGCTGCTGTATATCCTGCAGGCCCGGAACCAATAATGACAACTTTGACTTTTTCCACGATTTCACCCCTTTTCCGTTCTGGGGATATGGTATCTTTCAGAAACTTTAAACTCAAGCAGTCGATATCTTGAGGCATTCCCGGTGTGCCTTTTCGAGGATCTTTGGAAATTTTTCGACGATTTTCCAGCCATCCCTCTGGAGGTTAGATACAAATTTGCCAACGCTGTTATTTAAAATAAGATAGAAATAGGAAGGGCGAAAATGTTTTTCGCTAGCTGATCCACCTGATCTCCACTATGCAAAACGATCCCTCCTTTTGCATTTGGATATTCGTTTAAAAATTGCTGTAAGTGCGTAATATCTCCGTAGGAAACTTTAGAAGCTGATTTGACCTCGATTCCAATAAGAGATTGGCCATATTCAATTACGAAATCAACTTCATTTCCGGCAAGAGATTCGCTCACTTTTTCCATTAATAGCAGGTTCGCGGATCCAAATAGGATAAAGCGAAAATCAGGGTGTTGATCAATGATTTTTTTAACCACAATAAACAATTCGGGAAGACGCTGAATTTCATCCAAAATTAATGGCTGTTTTGACGAAAGAATAAATTCAGGATCTCTTTTTAATTGAGCCAATAGATCAAAATCATCCAAAGTTAGGTAATTCCAATGAGGGAACTCCTCTACAACATTATGGAAATTTAACATTGACTTATATTGTTGTAATGTTGTAGCATTACAAGAAACAAACAAAAATTAGGCAAAACAATGGTCTTCAGTCACACCAGACGTTCGGTATATTTGTCTGCCGCTTTATCTTTCTATTGGCGACGCTAATCCCTTTTTAACCAATTAAAAAAAATATTAAGAGGAAAAAATGATGTATTCCATATATCCAGAAAGTTTATTAAATAATTTAGTGTATAAATGCATAGGAAATCAAGAACGTGATAAGAAAGGTGTTCTTCAATTTTTAGCGATCGCAAAATTCTTAGCAACGAACGCGAATTTGGCGATGAAAGAGTTTCAACGTGGAAACATTAAGGGGTTCGATCCGTTAGTCAGGGATCGATGCTGCCAGGTTCACGCGATGTACGTATTGGAACTTTTTAAGGATGAAACGTTCAAAGAAGAGGTCAAACAGTTTGAAGTTGCCATTAAAAAAATCTTAAACATCATCCTGTTAAAAACAAACAAGCTACCAGCAGTACACTTTGAATCACAAATCATTTTTAAAAGTTTTATCAAAAACCATGGCCTTTTTGTGCCATGTTCGAAAAAGATGGAGAGGCTTTTCCATGCCCATCTGCTTACTTTTTGTTCTACGATTCGTGATCCATACCAAATTGATTATCAGAGCCTTAAAGATAAAATCTCGAAGTCCTTAGATCTTGAGATGGTTAAACAAATCGTCAATTATGTTCGAACTGCGTTTTCTGAAGGTTCCATTCTATTTATTCAAGAAGAGGCCAGAAAACTTGTATTAGAGCAGGGGGACAGTCTTCCACAAGCTCTAGAAATCGTTAGAAAGTTTGAAATAGGGGGCAAAGAGGTCGACGATCAAGATCCTCTATTGAAGTTACGGTTAAGCACAACATGCATGTTTTACAATATGAAAGCGGTGCTGCAGATGGCGAGTCAAAAGCAGACTCTGATTCTTCTCAAAGAGGTTAAGAAAGAAGAGCTGCCAAAACCAATAGGGGTGTTCTTTCGATCAGAATCTCCAGGCGGTCCGTTTGTTCGGGTTTTAGAGAACGATCTGAATTCTGACGATCCTCTTCTCGTCTTTGAAGGAAAGGTCCCGCAGGATTCTTCCAAAGAAGAGATTGCCTCCTACATTGAGAGAGAAACGTTACAGCAAATCGTTTTAGAAGAAATTACACTCACCAAACAATTTGTAGTGGATGATGATCTATCTGCTCTTAAAGAAGAACATCAATTGGAAGTGCAAGAGTATCAAAGAAAAGCAAAAATGGAAAAAACAAGAGGATTTTATCAGATCGAACACGTTTATCCAAGCAAAGTAAAGTATGAGTAAGCATCCTAAGGGAATCTTTTTACTGATTTTTGTAGAAATGTGGGAGAGCTTTAGCTTTTTTGGCATGAGGACGTTGCTTGTCTTGTTCATGATCCAGAAACTGGGCTTTGGCAATGATGACGCAATCGGCGTGTACTCTTTGTTCACTTCTATGATCTATCTTGGAGGGTTGTTGGGTGGATATTGTGCGGATCGCATTTTAGGAATACGTGCTTCCATCTTTTTTGGTGGAGGGCTCATTGGCATAGGACATCTTTGCCTAACCATGGAGGCTTTTCCCTCCATGGTTTTCGTAGCACTCGGCTTCATTGTCGTGGGAACATCTCTATTTTATCCGAATTTAACTGCATTAGTCGGGCAACTATACAATCCTTCTGATTCGATGAAGGAAAGGTCTGGGTACACTCTTTTTTATGCTGGGATGAATTTGGGTGGTTTTTTGGCAGCGATATCCTGCGGTTATTTTGCCCAAGCATACGGGTGGAACTTTGGTTTTGGATTGGCTGCATTGGGAATGATGATAGGGCTTGGTTCCTTAGCTAAATATAAATATTTACTGAAAGGCAAAGGAGATGCTCCCGAGGGCATTTCAATTCGTACAAAGGGGATTTGTGTTGCCATCTGTTTGGTCATGATAGGGTCCTGTACAATTTTCTTACATGCCCATCAATACTTCTTAAGGATTCTGCCTGCAATGGGTTTAGTCATTGCTTTTGGAGTTCTTTACAACATTAGAAATCAAGAGCTCTTTAAAAAAATACTTCCTTTATGCGGGTTTATTCTCTTGTATGTGGGATTTTTTATGATCGAAGATTTGATGGGTTCTTTGTTGATGATTTTTTGCGAGGATAAAGTGAATCGGGTATTTGGAGGATTTGAAGTTCCAAGCAGTGCTTTAGTGGCTGTGAATCCTTTCGGGATTGTTCTTTTTGGAATGCTCCTTTCGGGCATTTTGCGCAAGTTTGCCTCCGTTCAAGAAACCTTGTCTGCCATAAAAATGAATAGCATTGCCTTTTTGCTATTAGGATTGTCTTTTGGAATTTTGTTTATTGGAACGGAAGTTTTGGATTCTTCTGGACTCGTCTCTATGATTTACGTCGTGATTAGCTTTGGGATGATTGCCCTAGCAGAACTTTTTATTGTACCTACCCTTTATTCGTATTGTTCTTGGGCATCCCCAGTTACCTTAAGAGGACAGATGATGAGTTTGGTGGTGTTTGGCAGATCGCTCGCGAGTTTTTTTAGTGGGGAACTTGGAAAAGCGGTGATTACTTCCAATTCTTACACAGAATTGGATCTATTTGCAGTGACTGCCATTGTTTCGTTGAGTTTGTCCGCTATTTTGGTTTTTGCATATTTTCGCAAAGAGACACAATTTAGGAGTTATAATGTTTAATATTACACCATTGCATGAAAATGCTTACGAGCTGAATGTTCACTTTTCAAACAACAGCGTGAAAACATTCACTTTTTCACAACACGCCTCTGTAAAAGAGGGGAATCTATCGGATGTGTTTACTAAAAATGGATTGTGTAGCACACCCCTACAATTCCAAAAAAGGGATTTGCAAGAAGCAAAAAATGTGGTGAGCCATTTGCAATCAAAAGACCCGATCATTGCCGTGTTTGATTTGAAGGAACCACATACCCATTATATCCCTTGTTCTTCGTGCGAGAATACGATTGCAAAATCGGAAGAGTTAGTATGCAATTTTTTCCAGGGAAAAAGGGTCAACTCTCTGGTATCGAACCATGCTGAAAAAATCCGTACACAACTGTCGTTAGATTACATTCTTTGTGAAGGGAGTCTCAAGGAAGATCTTTTAAAAAATGGAGGATTTTCTGATCAAGAAATCGAGCATTTGAATTCAAACTCCATGCAGTTTTGCCAACTTGCAGAATTTTTTATGAACGGTTTTAAATTGGGGCAATCGTGCAAGAATCATGATACAGAATTTTTAGCAGAAAAATACATTAAGCCTATTTCCAATACCATTTTTGAATCCTACAAAAAAAGCACCGTTTTTTATCCTTCTTTATATAAGAACATGTATTCCGTGGAAGGAAATTTTGCAAAGACATTGAGTTCTGTGTTTTCTGTTTCAGGGGAATTTTCTGAAAAAACACAGATCACTACGCTAATCGTAGAGAAAAAGTGATTTTTTTTTTACTTTGCGTCTTTGTGCTCAGCGTTAAGAAATGTTAAATTTCTTTTTTAGAGTATCTCGCAACTTCTTAGGAATGATTTTTAATGCATTGGAACCGCGAGTGATTTGGGCAATGCTCACACTGTGTGTTTCGGCAATTTCTCTTTGGGTCAAAGTTTCTTCTAAAAGTTCTTTGATGATCAGGTAACGGGAAGCAATATTTTCTTTTTCTTCGATGGTAAAAAACAGGTCGTAAACTTGCTCGAACTCCTCTTTCGTTCGAATCTTAGAACACAATTCTAGAAAGTCACGCCAACCAGGCTTATCAAATTTCATAAATTATGCTTTCCCTATTTTTTGGAGATATTTCTCTAAACCGTCTAAGACGATCCCCCCTAGGCCACCAAAAAACTCTTCATAGTTTTTGAATTTTGGCAATTCCCATGGAGTATTTTTTTCCAAGAGATTGAATGTGACTTTATATTTGCCATCTTTATGGTCTAATATGGCATCCGGCCTTAGAATTATCAACTTTTTATTTTCCACATAGATTTTTAAAAAATAATTATTTTCTAGATAAATCAAAACACAATAATCCTTTTTGCAACAAAGGTAATAATTGTAGTATGTTTTAAATTCGACTTGAGGCAGAACATAAAAATCCTCTTTTTCTTCGATGAGTCCAACAAGACATGCGAGTCCTCTACCTTGGATTTTCTTTGCTTCTTCTGCTAAACCGGGAAATAAAGTTTCTAAAAAAGCCTCATTAGTCATCCATGTTTTCTTAAAATTCCATAAGGTGGACACCACAATACCAATGACAGATATGATATTTCCAAGTTTGGGAGAAATCTTTGAAAAAAGTACTAATCCACATCCAATCGAACCGAAAACCGCCCATTTCAACATTTTTTTATCTTTGCCATAGATCTGATCCATTTGCTTGTGTAAATTCAGATAAATACTGAGAGCAGCGGTGACACCCAAGGCTGAGGAAAACCAAGGTTGATGATAGACTTTGGCTAAAGAGTTGTTTATTTCCATTTTTTTCTCTGGTGGTCATGATAATGATATTTCATATTCAAATTTTTTTCCATTTCAATGTCGTATTTCTGAGTGTGTTTGGATTGTTAGTAATTCTAGTACAAGTTTTATAAAAAGTATTGATAAAAATAAGTAAAATTTTTAAAATTTGCAATAAATCAGGATTTATAGTAGGATTTTGTCTTTAAAATGAAGGTTTATAATGGAAAATATATCCGGTCCATTTTCTAGGAGCAGTTTTTTACCTAAAACCGCTGACCAAAAAGTGATTGGCGTCTCAAAGAGCAATGTATCTACTCCAAATTCAACAAATGCGGAATGGGAAAAAACGAGAGAACTCCTAGACAAGGAGGTATTACTACTAAAAGAAAAGATCGCCGAACAAGAAAAGATGATACAACAACAAAAGGATAAAATTTTAGAACTAGAAAAAAATCAAATCCCTCAAGTTTCTGTTAACAATGCGAAGGATATTACCAAATATTCTTCAAGCATTTCGATTGAAACAAAAAAAGTATCTAAGCAAGAAGCTAAAAAATCTGATTTACTAAGAAAAATGCCTTCTCAGATGAGCACCATTTTGGAAAAACTTATTGGGGAGAATCCTTATAAAGGAAGCTTTGGATACTATCGATTTGAAGAGAAAGATATCTTAGAATTTTTTCAAAATCCTCCGGAAGAACAAATTGTTTGGGGTATTCGTCAAAATTATGGAGTATACTATAATTCTCATTTCATTCTAATTAAAGTGAAATGTGGAGACAAGAAAGGAGTTGTGTCTTTAGAAAAGAATAATGACCATCAGCTATGGTATCAACAAACATATTACTATGGGGGTGGGAATAAACCTGAATTAACAAAGTGTCGTGAGTTCGACGCCATAACTTGGCAGAAGATTCAAGGCACTGAAACCATAGGTCAAAATAGTAGTAATCCAAGCGATCAAGAGAAAAATTTCTATGTAAATCATTTTAACGACCTATTAGAGCTGCTTAACGGTAGAAAAACTTCAGTTTATACAGGAGCTATTTCAGAAAGAGAGGAGTTAGAATTGGGTTGGCATTCAAGATAGTAATCTCCAGGCTGGCACCGCCCAGATGTTTGGCTCTCCAATTTTTTCAATCGAGTTGCCGTCATAAACAACGATTCCACCAAGCCATTCCTTATTTAATTTTGTCCCAATCTCTTTAAGATTTTTTGCATCTTTTACTGCTAATTTTTTACTAAATTTTATTTCCAAACCCATGACACCCTGGGGTGTTTGTAATAAAAGGTCTACTTCTAAACCACTTTGTGTCCGATAAAAATACATTTCTGCTTGTCTTTCTTTTGTTTTAATCCATTTGTAGATTTCGCTGATCACCATGGTCTCAAAAATCTGTCCATTGATTGGCCCAAAGTATCCAGATAATTGTCGGCAAATGCCTATATCCAACCAGTAGATTTTTGGGGTTTTGATGAGAGTACTAGTGATGTTCTTATAATAGGGGCGTAAAAAAGCAACCTGATAAGACAATTTTAAATATTCCATATATCTTCTTGAGGTGTCAACGCTCATTCCTGTATCTCTTGCAAGCTCAGAATAATTGAGAAGGTTGCCCGTTCTCAAAGAGGCAATTTTTTGAAATGTCCGGAAGGGGTGCAGGTCGGTTAGCCTTGCTAAATCAGCAAGATCTCTTTCTAAATAGGTATACTCGTAATCCTTAATCCATTTTCTCCTTTCTGATTCTTGAAGATGGATAAGTGTTGGCATTCCTCCCCATTCTAATAGAAAGGACTGCGCATCCGTTTTCAATGATTCTTCTTTTCCAAAAAGAACGGACGGGGTTTTTTGTAGAATTTCTTCGATGTTTTTATTTAATAAAAGGAAATCAAGTAAAGGATTTGGAGGAATAGCTCCGTTTTCACAAGAAAGCTCTGAAATCATCAGTGGAAATATCTCAAATATCGAGACACGGCCGGCTAAGGATTCACTAACTTTATTTAGAAGTAAAATCTGACTGGATCCTAGCAGGACAGAAAAAGAGATGTTTTGTTCGTCAAAAGCATATTTCATTTTATCGAAAACAATAGGCTCTTTTTGCACCTCATCAATCACAGCATTCCCTATGGTTTTTCCCCAGTCTGCTGTTTTTATTTCCGAAATTTTTTCTCTGTCTTCAATGGAATCAAAGTTAATATACCTTAGGTCCGGATACATTTTTTTTGCCAATGTCGTCTTTCCGGTTTGTCTTGCCCCAGTTAGTAAAACAAGAGTTCTTTTCCCACTGTTAGGTAAACGTGTTTCTAAATGCCGTTTTTTAAATTTCATATTTTACCTCAAAAATTTACGATGAGATCGTTAATTTAGGTCGATATTTAACGATGTCATCGTTAATTTAAGTCCATATTTAACGATATCATCGTAAATTTTCAATAAAATTCATGCAAGTTTGGTAAAATCTCACATTGAATGTTAGAAATTCTAACAGAAAAAGTGAGATTTTACAAAAATTGGGCTGGTGGAGTTTTCTAAGTGTTTAGCAAGTCAAAGTTTCTCTCTCGTTGAAAAAGAAAATCTACTAGTGCGAGAAATGAATGGCATTCTTTTAGTTTGGCTGTGTAGTCTTTAGGGGGGTCTATTTTTTCTCCATATATTGGGGATATGGTCTCGGGTTCGTTGAGTCGGCTTTGGCGGAGTACAGTGTGGCCAGTAAGCATTAGTTTGTTATCTTGTTCAAAAATTTTGTAAAAACAGGAGTGCTTAGGAAAATATAAAAGACAAGTCGTTTCATTCATGAAGTAAAGGAAAAATTTGGAAGAATTGGAAGCTGGAGTGGGGTAAAATAGAAGAATGTTTTGTTCATTTTCGTAACGTTCTAATTTTGAGTATTGACCGCTATGCGCAGCAACATCCTTCAAAAAAGATTTGATGTCGAGTGTGGCGGTAGTTTTATAGGATTTTGCGGGGGTAAAAAGGGATTGGGCGATGAAGAGGATCGATACGAAATTTGCTAATTTGGGCGAAATTTTCGAAAGGAGGTATACTCCTCCCAGATAAAAAGAGGATAAAACGACAATTACCGAATTTGCCATGATTTTCTGTTCAAGTTTTACGTAATTTGAATTTTGCTTAATGATTTGTGAGATTACTTGGGAAAATGCGACGGTTCCAGTTAGATGTAAAGCAGGTGCAAAATAGGGATTGTTATAAACCGAATTGGTTATTCGCATGTTTCCTCCAAAAATAATTGCCCCAATTATAAGAAAAAAACTATTATAAGCCAGTTTTTTTAGGATTTTTGTGGTTTCCTTTGTTCGGCGTTTATTGAATGTGTATCCTGGTGAGGGCAAAAGGGCTCTTCTTTTTGTTCTATTAGCCTATGTTTGGGCGCTAGGAATAAGTAGCGGAAATAAGTTTTCCGATGCTTTGTTTTTGCTGCAAATTGGCCCAGAGTCCCTTCCAAAGGCCTATTTTATCACTTCTTGTGGACTTTTGGCCGCGGCTTCGTTTTTGATCATGGCGCTGAACCGGGCCCTTCCGCATACGATTTTCCCGACGGTAATTGGGGTCGATATGATGTTTTATGTATGGAATGCCTTTTCCATTTGGACGGGAATTGGATTTGATACGCTCTTTTTTTGGTTTCAATTCAAAATTATAAGTTATATCCTTTTTGTAATCACATTGACCTGTTTTTGGGTCTATGTGGATCAATATTACCATATTCAAGATGCAAAGCGTTTATTTACCCTTTTCAACGCCGCGGTGTTCATGGGAGATGCGACGACAGGTATTTTGATGCGTCTTCAAGTGTTTGTTCTCGATACGTTGATGATTTATATATTGCTGAGTCTCTTTGCAGCACTTCTGTTAGTCTCTTATATTACAAGGAAAACACAACCTGTTTCTGACGATATGTTGGTGGACGAGGGGGCCTGGGGCGAGCATCGTTCGTTTATGTATTTGTTCCGCTCTGCATTGTCCTCTCGGTTTACCCTTCTTTTGATGTCTTTTAACCTTCTTATGCAACTGTTAATTGTCATTACGGAATTCAACTATTTTACCACATTTACAAGAAAATTTGGAGAGGCTGGGGCTGTACAGATGGAAGAGGGGATGACCTCCTATTTGACCTCTTTTTTAGGGCAATGGGTGGCTGCAGTGGGAGTTTTTAATCTACTCATGGGATTATTTATTTATAGCAGGCTAGTAAGGCGATTTGGAATTAGCAATTTGGTATTGGCCACACCGTTACTTCTTTTAGTTGCTTTTAGTGGGTGGTTGACCAGTGATTCTCTTCTTTTCCCCTTGATGGGTTTTTTCGCAGTGGAAGGAACCCTTTATACCATCGATGATAGCAATTTTACCCTTTTGCTAAATGCGGTACCTTCTAGAGTAAAGTACAAAATTCGGGTGATTATTGAATCGTTTTTTGAACCGGCGGGGATGTTAGTAAGCTCGATTTTATTAACGATTTCGGCTACCTATAGCAAAATGCTAGGTTTATTTTTGGTGATCGTTTGGTTGGTTGTCGCACTTGGTTTGAGAAGTGAATATTTGAATGCGTTATTTTCAAACCTTTGGGGAAATGCGGTTCATTTAGGAAGGTCTGCGAGTCGTTGGCTTGCTTCTCTTCGACCCAAAGTTCGAGAATCTGCAGAGCATCGACTATTGGCGATTTTGCGGCAAGGAAGCGAAGAGGAACAAATGTTTGCTTGCGAAGGATTGATTGCCTTTGAAGACGGGAAAATTTTAAAAAAGATGCTTCAATATGCAGACAAAATGTCACCGTTGGCAAAGGTGCACTTTTTACAACTCATAGAACGATCTCCCTTTGCACTAGATCCGAATGTTTTAGATCATATTCAGGCCTGGTCCTATGAGGAACATTACCTCAAATTAAAAAGTATGGTCAATTTTTATTTAGCAAAGCGGGGATTGTTGCATCCCGATAAGGCGGTGCTCGACCTTGAAAGCGGACATCCAGAGTTGGTGGGAGCTGCTGTAGTTGCTTTAAAAAATTCACAGGCTCATTTGTCTCCATCCTCTGCTGTATTAAATCGTACGTTAGCCTCACAAAAATTGGATGAATTGCTTAAAAGTGATGAATTAGAAAAAAAATGTATTGGTATTCGAGTATTAGGATGTGAGCCGAACTCTTCAAATGTGGAGATTCTTCTCCCCCTACTGAGAGACCCTGCAATTCCGATTGCCCGTGAGGCTGCGGCATCGCTGTCAAAAATCATCAACAAACAATTTGCAAGATATGCTCCCCAGTTGATTTCACTTCTTAGCTTGACAAGCGATTCGGAATTTCGCCTTTCTTGTTTAGAAGCAATTTCCAAAATTGTCGACTCTACGTTGGTTCGGTCTTTGATCTCAGTTTCCAGCCACTTTCGGGCCAATGAAAGACAGAAGGTAGAAGATGTAATCTTCAAAATGGGACTTCGAACGGTTCCTGTACTGTTATCAATTACGAAAGATACATCGATGCATGATAGAAGTAGAATTATTGGAGGGAGAATTTTGGGCCGCTTGGCACTACCCCAACTCCACGCAAACTTGTATGAAATTGTTCATAAGGAAATCGAAAGAGCAAGATTTTATTACCTTCAATATTTGAATGTGCAACAAAAAGTTGCAAAACCCCAATTTGAGACCGAACCTAAGCTTTTGCCTTCCGATTCGAATGTATTGAGAGATACCTTGAAATCGGGTTACTATTCTGTCCTAGAGTTTATGATTCAGCTTTTGGGGATAGCTGGATCGATCGAAGATAGCGAGACATTATATCGAGCCATACGAAGCCCTAGTGTGAAAGTGAGGGGGGAAGCGGTAGAAGCTCTTGAAAAAACATGCGATCCAAAAATTTTCCGTTTGTTGTATCCACTTGTTAGCGATATTCCCTTTGAAGAAAAATTGCGCTTTTTAAATCAAACTCCTCCCTTGAGCTTAACAGATCTTTTAGATAAAATGGACGATTCTTCGTCTCAAGCCGATCGAATTATGGCTGCGACGTTGAAGTACCGTCTGAACCTTCCAAATTGGCGAGAAACACTAAGGCGCCAAATGGCCACTAATGAAGAACTGTTTCATCACTTTGCTTATGAACTGTTAGAAACTTAAGGAAAATTTGAAAAAACTAAATTTAATAGACAAAGCATTTCTTTTAAAGCGAACCCCACTTTTCGAAAGTTTGGATTTAGATGTTTTACTTGCCTTTGCAGATAAATTAGCGGTGGTTAGTTTTGATGCAGGAGATGTTATTTTTCCCTTTGGAGAAGAGGCTCATCGAATGTACTTCATTGGCAAAGGAACGGTGCATATCAAAGACCAAAATGGGAAGGTAATTTCTACTCTTCATTCTCCCGATTTTTTTGGGGACGAATCGTTATTTAGCGAAAAAAAAAGACAATATGAAGCCTACAGTGAAACGGATACCTTGTTGTTTGTTCTTTCTCGTTCCCACTTAAACATGATGATTTCCGAATCTCCATCGATAGGATTAAGCTTCTTAAGGGAATATGCAAAAGTCATTTCTTGGAGAAAAGCATGATTGAGGTAATTACAAAACTCCAATTTGGGACCAATCCTAAGCTTTTGTCTTCCAATACGTCTATTTTCAAATTTAGGAATCAAAAAACATGACGATTCAAATGAGGCTGTTATTATGGTTTTTGCCTATTTTAAGTTTGTCAGTCTCAGGAATCATCCTTTTTGCCTATTTAAATGATCTTTATCACTGGATTCCTCATAAAAGTGAGCTTAGTTATCTGTTAATTTCTATTTTAATTTTAGCTTTTATTGTGATTGTTCTTATCGTCTTTGTGTCTCATAAAATCAGTCAGCCGGTAGAGAAACTGAATGCTGCAGCATTAGCCATTGCTTCGGGAGACTATGGGAAAACAATTCATGTGGAGGGACCAAAAGAAATCAAAGAGTTAGCTCAAACCTTAAGTACTATGAGTCAATGTTTAGCGGAGCAAATCCATCGCCTTCAGGAAAATTCCCTCGTTCGTGAAAGGCTGTATGGTGCATATGAATGTTCTTTATTATTGCAACACCATATGTTGCAAAAGAAGTTAGAGGATTTTACCAGTCCAAACCTATCTGCAAAGCTGATCAAAGTAGTTTCTTCCACCCAGCCGAATGGATATTTTTTTGACATTGAGAAAAAGGATGACTCTTTTGAAATTCAAGTCGCAGAAGCAAATGAGAAAGGTTTTCAAGGGATGTTCCATCTTCTTTGGGATCGTAAAAAGCTTGTCGAACGGAATTACCCTTATACTTTTGCCTCATTGAAAGGGCAAATATTTCAATGCGAACACAAAAACATGGCTCCTCCCTTAGTATGGTCTGTTTCCACCAATCAGCTTTTGGTAGCAGAAGAGGAAGCGATCCATTTGGAACCAGGAGATTTCTTTTTTTTCTATAACAACGGGTTTTCGAAACAATTTCAGAAACACCAATGGATACAAACTTGGTTTACGAAAGTGTTAAAGCATTTTGCCACAGATAGTTTTGAATCTTGTATCATCGTCCTTTCGAATGAGCTTAACTTTTTGGCCAATAAACAACACATCTCTGAGGATATGTATATTCTTTGCTTTAGAATGGAAAATAAGTTAAAATGATTTGGGTTTTATATGAATTTTTTTATCATCTCTGCCTTTATTCTCTACTTTGTGATCTTGATCACGATAGGATTATTTGCGCATCAAAAAAGCAAAACTGAATCCGACTTTATCCTTGGAGATAGAAGCGTAAACTATTGGGTTACAGCTATTTCCGCTCATGCTTCGGACATGAGCGCTTGGCTTTTTATGGCTTTTCCTGCTGCGATTTATGTGGGGGGGATTGCACAAAGCTGGATTGCGATTGGTTTGTTAGCGGGGATGTTTTTCAATTGGCAGTTCATCGCCCGCAAACTTCGGACAGAAACAGAACGTTTGAATTGTTTTACCCTTTCTACCTTTTTTGAAAAAAAATTTAATGATCCTACCAGGACTTTGCGTGTTACTACCGCAATTATGTCATTGGTCTTTTTAACCTGCTATCTCTCGGCAGGATTGATTGCGATGGGTTTTCTTTTTGAGTCTCTTTTTGATATCAACTTTTATATCGGTATTATCTTTGCCACGGTTGTCGTGTGTATTTATACCCTTTTTGGAGGGTTTGTTACTGTCGCTTGGGTCGATTTTTTTCAAGGATGCTTTTTGCTGAGTGTGATCCTTTTAGTTCCAATTTATGCATTGATATCCCATACCGATGTTAACACTATCATTGAGGTGGCTACTCATAAAGGAATTCCCCTCTCCTTTTTTGAAGATGGCTCTTGGAAATCACTTATAGCTGCTCTCTGCCTTTCTTTTGGTTGGGGTTTGGGGTATTTTGGTCAGCCTCACATTATCACAAAATTTATGGGAATAAGCGATCCTAACGAAGTGCATAAATCCAAATACATTGGGATGACTTGGCAGTTTGTTGCACTAGCCTCTTCACTCGCCGTGGGATTGGTGGGAATTTCTTTATTTGAAAACGGCCTTACGAATAACGAGTTAATTTTTGTAGAAATGGTCAAACAAATCTTCCATCCTTTTTTTGTTGGATTTATTTTATGTGCGGTTCTTGCTGCTAACCTTTCTACGATGGACTCCCAAATTCTTGTTTGTGCCTCCGTCATGACAGAAGATATTTATAAGTTCCTTTTGAAAAAGGAAGCGACTACCGAAAGACTTCTCTTTTTTACCAGAATGAGTGTCATTGCGATTGCCCTCATTTCCTTGATCATTGCATGCTCAAAAAGCGCATCGGTTTCCATGACGGTGTTGTTTGCTTGGTCAGGCTTAGGGTGTACTTTTGGACCCTTGGTAGTCATGTCGTTATATCTGAAAAGAATAAATCGATGGGGAGCTTTAACAGGGATCCTCACAGGGGGGCTCGTGGCTTTTATTTGGCCTTTTATCAATCCCTTTGTGGCCGATTTTTTAATTCCTTCGCTAGTACCTGGATTTGCATTGGGCTGTTTAGCCATTTATCTAGTTTCTATTGGCACGGAAAAACAGAATGAACGTGGCAACCTTTGATTCTACTATTTTTGCAAAAAATGTTCCGTCTTTGAAGGATGCAAAGTTTTGTAATTCATCGAAAATTGGATTTCAAAGTATTCGAGATGTTCATCACCGGTTGTTTTCCAGAGGTACTTACTTTTTTGACTTCTTTTGACTGTTTGTCAAAGGCATTTAGATCGACCATTCGAATGGATTGGTCATCGTAGGTCTTAAAATAGTATTTTAAATGGACCGGATCGTGCACAACGGTTGCCAAGGTGTAATCACTCAAGACCAATCCATTTTCGACTGCTCGAGCAACTCCAACAGGAATATCAAATTGGTTTAAGATATGAAATGCTTGGAAAACGGCCTCGTCAGCATCTTTGGAGGGTATTGCGGTAGTAGAAAAAATGGCTGCGCGTACAAATCTAGAGGGAGGGGTAAAATCTCCTGGCAATCCAACCATACCCGAACCTTGTCCGAAAGGAGCTAAAGTGATTCCATTGAGATTTAATGAAGGAACATTTTTTGGAGTGAGATTAATAAAGTTTCGTAAATGGGTCATATGCCAATCAAATGTGGGGGAGTTTGTCAATACCCCTAATGGATTGTCTTGAACAATGAATTCTCCATTCATCGGTTCGATGACAATGCTATCTCCATTTTTATCATAGACAATATAGTGAAAAGGGGGAGAAGTATTTCCCCAGCCTTTGATCACGGTAGGTGCAATAGCCACGTTTTTCAGGCTTGATTTGACTTCGTCCAGACTTGCAAATTGAGTGACAATCCAGTTTGGAAAATCAAGGGGAGATAAGGATCGTGACTGGTTTTCTTTCGTTGTGGAGGTGTAGCCCGCGAATCCGGGGAAGTAAAAGGTACCTACAGATAGCCCTTGTTCGTTCATTCCATCAGCAATACGCAAATCTTCATAGCAAATCGTGCCGATAGCAGCATATTTTGACTGGTAAGATAGACCCTTTCCTAAGGGAGTAGTTGCGGTAAAAGAAGTTCCTTGGGGGACAAATACCACCGAAGTATCTACCATAATTCCAAACTCAAAGGTTCTTCCATGAATGGATTGACCATCTTTGGTGGTGAGTTTGATTCCAGTACAAGCTTCCGATATTGCCGAGAAGCTCAGGAAAACCAGGGTCAATAGTTGAAAAATATTTTTCATGAAACCACCTCTATTTGCTTTTTATTCTTGAAAATCAAAAAGATATTGTCAAATTTTTTTTATTTCTTTTTATTAGAATTTTTGCAGACAGACCATCCACAAAGAAAAGGTTGAATATTACTTACGAAACTTGATAAAAGAACATGTGATTTGTTGCGACTGTGTTCCCATTTTGCTTTTCGTAAGTTTCTTTAAGGGAATCTTCAAACTGCTTAGCATCCATTTTTTTAGTAGAAGCTGCCATGGAATCGTAAAGGATAAACATTTCGGCATCTTGGATCAAAACAGCCTCGACATAGACGGTATGACCAGTAGTGTGTTGACCTGAAATAGAGGTGTAATCGATAAAAGCTCCCCCCAGATCATGCACTTGTTTCCAAAGTTTTCCCCCTTTTAATTCATTGAGAGTGGGAGCATCGGAGTCGTTATAGGAATGTTTATAGACCAGTTTTTTTTCACTCATTCCAAATTCTCTTTTAGAGACATCTTTCAATTTTTCCCGGTTTAAGGAAATCCATCGATCGGATAGTTTAGCTCCTGCTGGCATAAATTGTCCGAGACCTGTGAAAACAACACTGAACAATGCGCTGACATAGTATTGATCTGGAAAAAGCTGGGAGCTGTAGATTCTTGGCTTTTCAGGATCTAGAATGGTTTCTAAATCTTGCATGATGAAATTCCATTGTCTGCTTAGGGTTGCAATCTCTTTTGTATTCTTTTCAGGAGGGGTCATGAGCTTTTCCACTTGAGTTTCTAATTCTGTAATCCGTTTTTTCGCTTCTTTGAGAATGGTCGTTACAAATTCTTCCTTAGTAGGGGCTTTGCCAACATAGGTAGTATAGGCCGGCTCTTGTTTTTTTTCGGACGGAATTTTAGAAAGACTATCTTCTATATAATCCATCGTATTCTGTGCGATAAAAAGCAATTCCGCTATCGTTCCAGAGTGCCTTTGAAAATGGAGATTGTGAGCGGCGCCGATGCATGTTTGACGATAGGTTTGGGGAGCGTGAAGGTGGTGGTGGATCAAAAAAGTGTGTAAATGTATAGAACCTAACATCTTGTTGGAGAGAGAGCCTTCTTTCAAAAGCTTCTTTGGATCTGTAAAGTTGAGGTAAGAAAGGAGAAGCAGTTTTTGATCAATGGTCGTATCCTCAGCAAAATATCGGGGATCTACTTTTTCAAACAGGTCTTTTGTTTGTAGCAGCGCAAGCAGTTTATCAAAAGAAAGGAATCGCAATGCGGTTCCATTCCCTAACATAGGAGGATGCAAAGTATAAGCGATCATTTCTGAAACAAATTGTTTTTTCTTTGGATCTAGAGGATTTGATTTTAGCACGGCCATCAGCCGTTCCAAAGATTCATTCCAACGCTCTTCACTCCCTATTTCTACTTCACCGAAACTCTTTTCTAGGTTTTTTACGAAGGACGTTGCGATTTGTGTATCAAAATAAGGGATTTCCTTTTCAAGCTTTACAAATCTTCTTTTTACAACGTCGCTGTTTTCCTCCAAAAATACAAAGTCGCTTTTAGAAATACTTAGAGAATTATTTTCAGCGGGCACAGATTCTTTTTCTTTCTCGTCGTGCTGAGAAATGCTTAACGACTCCTTTTCCCAATTTTCCATCTCTTCTGTTGTCAGGGGTGGTTGAGCAATTACAAGGTGATCGAATTTGGGAGATTCCACCAGTTCGAGTTGCAAACCTGAGTCATTTTCTTGAGGTTTGTTTTCTGGCGGGTTATTTTCTACTATTTCCAATTTTGCTTCTTTTTTTGGTGGAAAGCTAGAATTTTCAAAAAGCATAGAAAACGGGATTTGAGGTTTAGATTGCGCTTGAAGGATTCCTTCGGTAGCTCGACTAAGGTCTTCAAAGATATTACCAGCAGAAGGGTAGCTTGTTTTTAGGGTGCAGAATTTTTTAGATGCGAGACCGATTTGTTTCTTTAAAGAATCAATTTCTGTTTCTTTTCCCGCATCAGACAATTCGATAATTCTTAATGTTTTTTTGTTAAGTTCGACAATAGCAGCGACTAAAGTTTCAGAATCTGTTTTTCCAAAACCAGTAATGCGTATGAGCCATTTCACAATAAAGGAATAGCATCTATTGGATGAAATCCAAGCTAAAGAACCATTCGAACGAACGTACAACTGACGTTCCTTCTCTAGGGAGGAAATCACATCGTATTGTTTTGTTAAGTGCTCAAATAACATATTAAATTAAAATAATTATATATATTTATTAAATTTATTTCAATAATTTTAATATATAATTGTTAATTTTCAATAAAGATTGAGGGTGAATATCGGTGCTCTAGGGTTCTTGAAGTTCAAAAAGATATTGTCAAATTTTTTTTATTCGTTAAGAATGTGGAAAATTTCTAGGATTTTATGCGATTAAAATTTTTTTTCCTTTTAATGATCTTAATTCCATTGCTCTTGCACAGTGGGGGAGTCAATCTTTATGAAATCGGGTCCACCGATCTTGGACTTGCTTCTGCTGGATGGAGTGCTAGAGCGGAAAATCCTTCCACTGCATTTACGAACCCTGCGGGTATGTCTCGATTTTCTTGTGCAGATGTAGAATTAGGAATACAGCCTGTTTTTGTGCACGCGGCCTTTGATGCGGATGCAGAAACCAATGTCATTGGAAAAGGGGGGAACTCCAACGAGGTCATCCCTTCTGGAGGATTGTTTTATGTGCAACCCATTAATGAGCGTTGGGCTTTTGGCTCTTCAGTAGTGGGTTATTTTGGTTCAAAATTGCATTTCAATCACAATTGGGTGGGGCGCTATTATCTTACGAAAACAATTTTGCAGGGGTTTTCCTTTGTTCCTGCCGTTTCCTATAAAGTCACCGAAAAACTCTCTGTGGGTTTGGGAGTGAACGTAATGTTTGGAATTTTTGATCAAAAGGCTGCAGTGAATAATACGATCGATTCGCTATCCGATGGAAATTTAAAATTACGGGACACCAATTTTGGATTTGGATGTGTGGTTGGATTGCTCTATGAATTAACTCCTTGCACTCGTGCGGGAATTCAATATCTATCAGAAGTCAAACTTCAATTCCGTGCAAAACCTCATTTTAGCGGCCTTGGGCCTGGATTAGAAGCCGCTCTTGCGGCAACAGGGGTCTTGAAAAGCCGAGTTTTCTTAGATGTGAATGTTCCACAAAGCGTAATCTTTAGTATTTATCACGATTTGACTCCATGTCTTGCAATTATGGGGAATTTAGGATGGCAACAATGGTCTAATTTCCAAAAGGCGACCATTACCCTTGGATCGAGCACTGGACCTAGCCTTACTTCCATTCCAAAGTATAAAGATACTTGGCATGGGGCCATTGGAGCAAAATATCATTATTCCGACCATTTAGCATTTACCACTGGATTTGCCTATGATAGCTCTGCTATCAACACAGCAAATCGCCGCTTAGATTTTCCTGTGGGAAGGCAGCTTAGGTATGGTGCAGGAATCGAATGGTGGCAAAACGATCATCTCCTTTTGGGACTACAATATGAATTGCAATGGCAAGGAAATCTGGACGTAGACGTCAACTTAGGAATTCTTGCAGGACATGTGACTGGAAGGTATAAAAACTTCTATGCCCATTTCATCAATCTTAACTTCCAGTGGGCTTTTTAACTTTTCTAAATTAGAAATAGTTGCAAAACCCAAATTACTGTGCTTTTTCTCTTGACGCTTCTTTAATTACACAACATTCTTTGTTTGAAAAAGCTCCTTCTAAACGACAGAGGCCGGTCAATGTCTTTGACATCATCTGCCAAGGAGTCTATTTTTTTGCTAAGTTTTTCTTCTACCGCGTCTATCTTTTTGCTAAGTTTTTCTTTTACTGCTAACGTTTTTGTTTACACCCGTGTAATTTTATGTGTTGGCAAATGTGGTTGATATTGTACCTGAAGTGGAACAGGTTCCCCCAGTTGGATCAACAGTTTTGTTTGCATCCCTTATAACTTTGCAGCGTGTTTTTTAGGAGCATGGCAATCGTCATTGGACCAACGCCACCCGGAACGGGGGAAATGTAGGAACATTTTTTTTGAACCTTTTCAAAATCGACATCCCCGACAATTTGGTTACCGATTTTGGTCGTACCAACGTCGATGACGACAGAACCTTCTTTTACCATCTCTTCTTGGATGAATTTCGGTTTTCCAAGGCAGGCGATGAGGATATCGGCTTGCGAGGTGATTTTCTTTAGATCTTGGGTAAAACTATGGGCTATGGTGACTGTGGCATTTGCTCCCAAAAGGAGAATGCTTAGCGGTTTGCCTACAAGATTGCTTCGTCCGACAATGACCGCATGTTTTCCTTGGACGGGGATATTTGACTTTTCCAACAGGACTTTGATGCCGAGGGGAGTGCAAGGAACAAACGCATCCGGGTCACCAAGCATCCACTTTCCAACATTCAAGGGATGAAATCCATCTACGTCTTTTTCTGGGGAAATGGCATAAATGATTTTTTTCACGTCGATTGATTCAGGTAAAGGAAGTTGCACGAGAATGCCATCGACCTCACTGTTTTTATTCAAAGCATCTATTTCTTGGAGAAGCTTTTCTTGTGTGATCGTCATGGGAAAATCCTTGCGGATCGAGAGAATACCCACTTCTTGGCAAGCTTTGACTTTGTTATTTACATAAAGCATGGAAGGGGCGTGGTCACCCACTAAAACCACTGCTAGACAAGGTTTTCGGGAAGAAAGGGTGGAAATCCATTGCTTCAATTCGCTTCGAATTTCAGCGGCAATTTTTTTTCCATCAATCATTTGGCCCAAAATATACTATCCTTGAGGATATTCTAGCATTTCATTGTCTGCCGCTTGGGATCTGGAGTGGCCAAGAGCTGCTGTCCAAATGGATAATAACACGCAAAAAATTAAAAAGAAAAAGGCAAGCCATGCAGTAAATCGTTTTAAAACATCTGCTGTAGAAGTTCCGAATACCGATTCTCCCACGTCGCCACCAAAAGAGGCTCCTAGTCCGCTACTTTTGCTTTCTTGGATAAGAATTACAAAACAGAGAACTGCGCATAAAAGTAGAAATAGGGCAATGGCTAAAAAGTAAATAACTGTCATTCTTTTTTTCCTTGATTCACGATTTGACTAAAAGATTTCACTTCCAGGGAAGCTCCACCCACTAAAAGGCCGTCGATATCGGGCTGTTGTATAAATTGTTTGGCGTTTTGCGCATGAACAGAACCCCCATACTGGATGGTTACTTGATTTGCGGTTTCTGGGGACCAAAATTCGGCAATGCAACTGCGGCAAAAAGCGATCATTTGTTGGGCATTTTCAGCGGTTGCAGACAAACCCGTCCCAATGGCCCAAACTGGCTCATAAGCAACAATAAGGGACTCCATTTGTTCAGGAGAGACTCCTTTTAAACTTTCTTGGATCTGTTTTTTCACGATTTCTTCTGCTTTCCCTGACTCTCTTTCTTGCTTATTTTCCCCTACGCAAACCAGCGGTTGTAACCTTTCACTAAGCGCTTTATGAACTTTTTTTTGGACCATTTCGTCTGTTTCATGGAAAATTTGACGTCTTTCGGAGTGTCCTAGAATTACAAATTTTGCACCCGCTTCGGTTAACATTTTTGCTGCAATTTCCCCAGTAAAAGCACCTTCACTTGCATCGTTCATGTTTTGCGCACCAAGGATGAGATTGGTTTGTTGTATTGCTTCAGAAATGGGTCGAATCGCAGTAAAAGGGACAGCGAGGTATACAGAACAGTCAGCATGTTCAACCAAAGGGGCTAATTCTTTCACAAAACCTATCCCTTCTTCAATGGTTTTGTTCATTTTCCAATTTCCAGCAATAATACTTTTGCGCATATCCAAAAGGATACAAGTTCAAATGAACAAATTCAAGTAGTATTTTACGTAACTTTAGGGTACTCTGAATCATTTGAAGCCCCATCAAATTTTTATGCAAGAAAGACCACTTACTGTTTCAGAATTGACGTTAGCTATCAAATTGAATTTAGAACCGGTATTTGCGAATATCTTTATAAAGGGAGAAATCAGCAATTTTAAGAAACAGACTTCAGGCCACCTTTATTTTACTTTAAAAGATTCGGAAGCACAGATTTCAGCCGTATACTTTAGAGGAGATGCCTTAAGACTACAACGTTTTCCCAAAGACGGAGATCATGTTTCCGTAAGAGGGGAGATTAAGGTGTACCCCCCTAGGGGGAATTATCAAATTGTCGTTAAAGAACTCGAATATGTAGGTATCGGGGAACTCCTACTGAAATTAGAGGCTCTCAAAAAAGAAATCCATTCAAGAGGATGGTTCTCTCAAAAATTCAAAAAACCATTACCTAAAATGCCAAGAAGGATTGGAATTATTACAAGCCCAACTGGGGCGGTCATCCAAGACATATTGAATGTATTATCCCGAAGAGCTCAGCAAGTTCATGTGATTTTAAATCCTGTTAAGGTGCAAGGAGAAGGGGCGGCTGCTGAAATAGCAAAAGCAATCAATGAAATGAACCAGCATAATCTTGCAGATGTATTGATTGTTTGCAGAGGAGGCGGCAGTATTGAAGATTTATGGGCATTTAATGAAGAGGTGGTGGCAGAAGCCATATTTCGAAGTCAAATTCCTATACTATGCGCAGTGGGGCATGAAACGGATCATACGATTGCAGAATATGTCGCGGATCTTAGGGCGCCTACCCCATCCGCGGCTGCAGAATTGGTAACGGACGAAAGAGCCACACAGGTGAAATATCTAGAGACATTATCCAAACGGATTTTCCAGACGATGTTTCATATTGTTCGACATGCCCAAAATGGGTTGGAAGCGATTGTAAGACAACCCGTTTTTTCAAACCCCTACGCTCTTTTAGGACAGAAAATGCAGGTTCTGGATGATTTGCGGCAACATATCGACACATCCATTCGACATTCCATGATTCAAAAAAAGATTCGCCTAAATTCTTTGCAAAAGCAGCAAAAAGCGCTCAATCCACTTGTCCAAATGAGCCATTACAAACAAACATTACAATACAAAGCCCGAATTCTGTTACAATCTTGGCAATTTTTCCTTCAAACGAGAAAAGAACAAATGGCCCGTTTAAACTCGACTCTTTCTGCAATTGATCCAAAAAATTTGTTGAAAAATGGATATAGCATTATCTTTTCTGAAAAAGATCAATCGATTATAAAATCCATTGATTCCTTAAAGCGTGACGACAAAATAAAACTAATGCTTTCAGATGGTCAAGCCATTGCAACTGTGGAAGAAATTTTATGAAAGAAAAAGCGACATTAAAAAATTTTGAAGAGTCTCTAGCCCGATTGGAAGAGATTTTAGAGTTGATGAATTCCGGTAATGTTGGACTGGACGATTCGTTAAAACTCTTTGAAGAAGCAGACCAGCTTATTCTCTCTTGCAATCGAAGATTGAATGATGCTGAGAAAAAAATCGAAAAGCTGATCAAAAATAGAAATGGTGAGCTTGAGTTGAATGAAGAAGGGCAGCCAAAAACAGAAGACTTTGATAGGTAGTTATAAAAAAATGAATCCAAATCTTTCCCCAGAGTGGTTAAAAACATTGACTCTTCCGCAATTGAAAGAGTTAGCAACGGAAATTCGGCAAAGAATCATTGATGTGATGGCGGTCAATGGAGGACATTTAGCCTCTAATTTAGGCGCAGTAGAGCTTACCATCGCGCTTCACCGAGTTTTTTCGAGTCCTAAAGATAAACTGATTTGGGATGTAAGCCATCAAACCTATACCCACAAATTGATCACAGGAAGAGATAAAAGATTTGATCGTGTTCGGCAATTCAAAGGGCTTTGTGGTTTTAGCAATCCTAAAGAATCTCCTTTTGATCATTTCTATGCAGGGCACGCAGGAACTGCGCTTTCCTTGGCGCTTGGAGTGGCGAAAACGCGAGATTTAACAAAGGAAGATGAATTTGTAATTCCGATCATTGGAGATGCCACCCTTACTTGTGGAGTTTCCCTAGAAGCTCTTAACAATATACCCAAAGAATTAAAGCGGTTTGTGGTCATCTTAAATGACAACCGAATGTCCATCTCTAATAATGTGGGGGCTATCACCCGAATCCTGAGCAAAATGATCAATAATCCAACCGTTTCTAAATTTCATCAAGAGCTCGATCATTTCATCTCTAAAATACCCGGTTTTGGATCTCTCCTTTCAAAACAGGGTCATAAATTTGCAGAATCAGTAAAAAATTTATTTAGTCCAGGTGCCTTTTTTGAACATTATGGCCTCTCTTATATAGGGCCCATTGATGGGCATGATATTGGCAAACTAACGGAAACCTTTGAAAAAATAAAGGGTATTGAGTGGCCAGTCCTCGTCCACGTCCATACGAATAAAGGGCAAGGGTTAGAAGAAGCGGTCAATAACCCGATTACTTGGCATGGGGTAAAGCCGTTTGATAAAAATACCTGTAAATTTCTCCCCACAAAATCGAATAAATCTACATTTCCAAGCATTTTTGGCAAACATCTCTTAAAAATGGCAGAAAAAGACCCAACCATTGTCGCTGTTACCCCAGCCATGTCGAAAGGCTCTAGTCTGGACGGATTTATCGAAAAATATCCGGAAAGATGCATTGATGTGGGGATTGCAGAATCTCATTCGATCACCTATTGCGGAGGGATTGCTTATGGAAATAAATCAAAAGTAGTCGCATCGATCTATGCTACGTTTCTGCAAAGAGCTTTCGATAACCTTTTCCATGATGTTTGCTTGCAAGAGCTACCAGTTGTATTTGCCATTGATCGAGCAGGAATCTCCGGACCGGATGGTTCTACCCACCATGGAATCTATGATATTTCTTTTTTAAATGCGATGCCGAATATGATCATTGCTCAACCTCGAGATGGAAGAGTCTTAAAAGAATTGCTCAATTCTGCGTTTTCTTATGGAAGACCCACAGCGATTCGGTATCCCAATTTAGAAACCGACGAGGAAGGAGAACCACAATTTCGAGAACTTGGACAAGGGGAGTTGCTAGCTGAAGGGGAAGATCTATTGATCGTAGCTCTTGGTCATATGGTATCGACAGCAATGGAAGTCCGAGAAAAACTGGCCATTTTTGGCATTTCGGCCTCTGTGATGGACCCAGTTTTTGTAAAACCTTTAGATTCGGAGCTCATTTGCAAACTTCTTGTCAAACACCATCGTGTGGTAACGATCGAAGAACATTCAGTAATTTCGGGGCTAGGGGCGATTTTGAATCATTTCTTGATGAGCCAGGGTTATAGCCATATTCAAGTGTTAAATCTCGGAATCCCGGAAACTTACTTAGAGCAAGGTACCAATCGGGAATTATTAGATAGCGTGGGTTTAAGTTCCGATAAGATAGTCGCCTCTATCAAAAGACAATTTTTCCTTTCGGGGAAATTGTTTTTCGATGCGAATATACAACAAACGGGAGTTCTGGATGGAAAAAATCTCTAGCGGGTTATCTACAACGGGCTCTAATATGTGGAATGTTGTGATGAACCCTTGGCCTTATCGGATCGTAAGATTTTCTTTTGCATTGGGTGTATATCATCATTTTGCTAAAGAACTAGAGAAAAATAGCGAGGTTACACTTGAATCAAAGCCTCTAATAAAAGCTTGTACTTTTTGCGTTCTACAGTTAGGCATTTTGATTATTCCAGAATTTACACCCTCTCTTTTAACCCTTTTTTCAAAAAGGAATTTTATTATAATAGTAGGTATAGCTACTATTGTATTCCTGAATGAAATAACTAAAAAGGGCGATGACAAATGATCGTTGCGCTATTTCCAAATCTTAAAAAAAGCCGGTCCAAAAGCATTGCTCTTGGCATCAAAGAATTTCTTTTAGCACATAAAGTTACCGTGGTTATGGATGATCAAGAGGCGGGAATGCTAGGCACAGATCCTATTTCGAAAATAAACCCCAAAGACATCCAACTTCAGATCGTTTTAGGAGGAGATGGGACGATTCTGAGGATCTTTCATAGCCATTCTGAAATTGAAGCCCCTCTTTTGGGAATCAATTTGGGAAGTCTTGGATTTTTAGCTGAAACTCCCATTACAGATATCTACCCGACTTTAGAAGCAATCATTGCTGGGACTTGTGATGTAGAAGAGAGAATCATTATTCAAGGGGAGACCATAAATGGGGAAAAGTGCTTTGCTGTAAATGAAATTGTCGTGCATCGCGCAAGAAATCCAAGTTTAATTGATCTTTCGATTCATGTAGATGGCATTTATTTAAATACCTTTTCCGCAGATGGTGTGATTGTTGCAACTCCTTGTGGGTCTACCGCCTATTCGTTATCCGCGGGGGGGCCTATTTTGACTCCGGAATTAGATGTGCTCGTATTGACGCCTATCAGCCCACATACTATTTCGAATCGTCCTATTGTGTTGAAACCAAAACAAGAAATTCAGATTCAATATATCAGCGAACACGGCCCGGTGGAAATTTGTTATGATGGAATTCACACCTTTCATATGTCGACGGGGGAAGTGTTTTATATTAAACCTTCTACAAAAAAATTTCGGCTGATCCATTTCCAAAAAAGGGATTATTTTTCCACCCTTCGTTCCAAACTGAACTGGTCCGGAAAACTTCGCTCCTCTTAGTGAATTTTGGCTAAAACAGATAGAAGACCTCTCAAATCTGATGAGCGTTTTTGCATCGAGCCTAAAAAAATCAAAGCTCAATTAATCGAGCATGGTCTTGTAAGCGAAAAAGACGAGTTATAAAGAGTTGGAAAACTCCAATTTGAATTTTAATCAAATGGGCTTCTGGCCTATCTCTGAATAGTTTTTTTATTTTTACATTTTTTTATCATTTTGCATTTTGATTTTTTTGTGAAAAAAGGAATTTTTTAACTTATTGATTTTTAGAACTTTAAAATAAAAAAATTCGAAAAAGAAAAAAATGTTGAAAAAAATACTGGAGGAATTAATGCAATAGGCGTATCTAAAAAAAGGTAAATCCTTTTTTTGTCGACCCGTGAAATGCGTGTTGGCATGAGGAAATTGGACCAACGTGGTAAAAACGAAGATGAGTTACACAAAAATATATTTGTCTGCACGAGACCAACAAACCTCATTCGTGAACAAATGTTCTAACAAATACAAGGAGTTAATCCATGAACGCGTTTAAATATCTTTCTTCAATGATAGCTCTAAGCGTAACTGCTTTTATGTTATCAAGCTGCAACAACTGCTGGGATCCATGCTGCGACCCATGCTGCAAGCCGGTTTGCTGCCCAAAGGCATGCCCACCAAAACCTGCTCAATGTTGCAAACCATGCTGCCCACAGCAGTATAATGAAGAAGAATGTCCTTGTCCTCGTTACTAGGATATTGAAAGTTTGAGACGGTGAAGATCACCGTCTCAGTAGAGGTAGAAACGATGAAGAAAGATAAAAAACAAACTAGAGATTTAGAAGGAAAGCCTGAATATGGGTTCCCTCTATCTAGTTTGATCATCGGTATAGGTATAGCGTCACTATTTATATCGGGATGCAGCAATTGTTGCAAAAATCCTTGTGATAAACCGTTAGATCGTAACTGCTGTCCTCAACCTCGATACTGTGGTAATCAACCTTTTGACTATTGCACACCAGGATACTACATGTATTTTGATGCTAGTTGAAGGATAGCGTATAGTGAAAAAAATCAGGGAACATCCCTGAATAAAAAGAGTTTACAAGTTTCTCATGATGAAAAATTTCAAAAGGAGACATCAATGAAAAAGCAACTTGGAATTTTAGCTTCGTTTGTTGTCTTTTCTGTCTTAGCTTTTGCTACGACAGCATGTGGCGGCGGAAGAGGTTATAATTATTATGATAATGTTGGGGATGTAGGTCCTGCGGTCTACCAAACAAGTCCAGAACAGTATCACACAGCCCCTACAACATCATACGATCCGTACGATCGGTATGATCGGAATGAGCCATGCTGCGCTCCACAAGTGAAGTGCAAGTATCCTCATTCAAACTGTATTGAATCTAACGGGGTAACCGTTTCAGCATCACAGCCCAAACTGTGTATCCTTGGCGATAACTATGCTATGGATATTTGTGTAAGGGCGGATGTGTCCGTTTGCCACGTAGAAGTCAATGCGCTGCTTCCTGAAGGAGTATCTTTAGTTCGCAGCGAACCTGAAGGTGTTACTGAAAACCATGGCGTGTTGACATGGATGTTCGATGCCATGGATCAAGGTGAAACACGACACAGCCGCGTAATTTTACGCGCAGATAGAGAAGGGGATCTTTGTGTATGCTTCTGCGTCACAGCAGTTCCTGTCCAGTTCTGCAGCGTTCTTTGCGCAAGACCTGTGTTGGAATGCCATAAATGTGGTCCTGAAGAGGTATGCCCAGGAGATCCTGTGCACTACACAATTACCGTTTCAAACCGCGGTTCTTGCACAGCTGAAGAAGTTGTTGTAACGGACATTGTTCCTGAAGGTTTAGAGCATAGCAGCGGCTTAAAAACATTGACCTATAAACTTGGCAACTTAGAACCTTGCCAAACGAAAAAGATCAATGCATGTTTTACTGCTGTGAAACGTGGACGTGTTTGCAACATGATTAATGTTACTGCATGCAACGCAAACCCAACAAGTTGCCAGTGCTGCACAAACATTTGCAAACAGTGCATTGAGCTTGTGAAAGTTGGTCCAAAAGAGCGAAAAATTGGCGAAACAGCTGATTATGAAATCACTGTTACCAACCCAGGAGATAAATCTCTTACAGGTGTAGTTCTTTGCGATCAAGCTCCTGCTGCTACTTCAATTGTAGAAGCTAGAGGTGCAACTATCAATGGTAACCAAGCAGTATGGCGTTGGGATGAGTTAAAACCTGGCGAAAAACAAACTGTGGTATTAACTCTGACAACTTGCACACCTGGATATTTTGTAAACAGAGTTTCTGTAGACAACTGCCAGCGTTGCTATGCAACTGCAGAGTGGGGAACAAGATGGAGAGGAACGCCAGCGATCAACGCTTGCTTTGCAGATCTTGAAGATCCTATTTGCGTAGGACAGCCAACTGCATACATTCTCCGTGTGACCAACCAAGGTTCCGAAGAAGATACCAACTTGAATGTTGTTATCCGCTTCCCAAGAGAAATTGTACCTACTGCAGCTTCTGGAGCATCTAGAGGAACAATTTCTGGACAAACTGTCACATTCAACCCAGTGGCTATTCTTGGAGCAAGACAAACTGTTGAGTTCCGTATAGACGCAGTAGCTCGTGACAGAGGGGATGCTCGAATCAAAGCTGAAGTTAGCACAGATTCGATCAGAACACCTATCGTTCAAGAAGAAAGCACAATTGTCAACTAATCTTTGACACTGTCTTTCGAAGAATAAGCGGCTCAATTTTGAGCCGCTTTTTTTTTATTGAATTTCAAGCTTTAAGATTTCTTTCGTCGATTTCTAATTAGAGTTTTGACTTAAGCTTTTTTTCGCAGACGTATGGTAATGGGAGTGATTTCCACTTAGAGTTTTGTTGTTCACTAAAGATTTCTTTCGTCGATTTCTAATTAGAGTTTTGACTTAAGCTTTTTTTCGCAGACGTATGGTAATGGGAGTGATTTCCACTTAGAGTTTTGCTGTTCACTAAAGATTTCTTTCGTCGATTTCTAATTAGAGTTTTGACTTAAGCTTTTTTTCGCAGACGTATGGTAATGGGAGTGATTTCCACAAGTTCATCATCGTTGATATAGTTGATCGCCTGCTCGATGCTAAATTTACGAGGAGGGGTGATTAAGGTATTTTCATCTTTTCCAGCAGCTCGAACGTTTGTTAGCTGTTTTTCTTTGGTAATGTTTACTTGAAGATCATTTTCTGTATTGCATTGACCTACAATCATTCCAGGATAGACCAAATCCCCAGGTTTCACAAATAACATTCCACGCTCTTGTAGATTAAAGCAAGCATAAGGGGTTGCTTTTCCTTTGCTCATGGAAACCATAGCTCCAGAGCGTCGATTTTGAATTTCCCCTTTCCAAGGTTCGAAGGCATCAAAAATGGAGGTAAGAATTCCTAAGCCTCTTGTTGCAGTTAAGAAGTCATTTCGGTATCCCATAATTCCACGCGTTGGAATTCGAAACTCAATATTGGTTAACCCTTGTTCGGTAGTAAAGACATGTTGAAGAATCCCTTGCCGCTGTGACAATTCTTGAATGACAGATCCAGAATATTGTTCAGGGACTTCAATAAGCACTTTTTCGATTGGTTCTAGTTTTTCATTATTTTCTTCTTTGATGATTACTCTTGGTTTTGAAAGACACAGTTCAAAACCTTCTCTTCTCATTGCTTCAATCAGAACAGCAAGATGGAGTTCTCCGCGACCTGCAACAGTAATGGCGTCTTTTTGTGCATCTGATTCTGTAATAAGAAGGGAAATATTTCTTCTTTTTTCTTTTTCAAGTCGATCTCTAATTTTGTGGAAAGTTACATGTTTTCCTTCTGTTCCTCCAAGGGGACTTGTATTCACTAAGATATCAATGGAAACCGTAGGTTCATCAAGGACGATAGGAGGGAGAGAAGTTACTTTAGTTGGTGAACAAAGGGTGTCGCCTAATTGTACATCAGGAATTCCAGAAATAGCTACAATATCGCCAGGACCTGCTTCATCAAGTTCCACTTTTTGCGTGCCAAGATAACCTTCAATTCGGGTCACAAGAGTTTTTGAGTTATTTCCTTGCAAATCGACATGGATGATAGAATTTCCTTTTTTGATAATCCCATCTAAAATGCGCCCGCATGCTTGTCTTCCTACGAAATCATTATAGTCAATGGACATCGTTTGCATCAGGAAAGGATTACCGGGATCGCCACCAGGCGCAGGAACAGCTTCTGTAATGAGATCAAACAATGGATAGATGTTTTCTCTTGGGTCGTCCAGTTTTCGAATAGCGAAGCCGCTTAATCCGGAAGCATAGCAGTATCGAAAATCAAGCTGCTTGTCGGAAGCACCAAGTTCTGTAAAGAGATCAAATGTGAGATCTAGGGCTCGATCAGGGTTTGCATGTGGTCGGTCAATTTTGTTAATCACTACAATCGGACAAAGACCCATTTTTAGAGATTTCGAAAGAACAAATCTTGTTTGAGGCATTGGCCCCTCTTGGGCATCCACCAGCAAGAGAACCGAATCGACCATTCCCAACACACGTTCTACTTCCCCTGAGAAATCGGCGTGACCTGGGGTATCGATAATATTGATTTTAAAGTCTTTGTAGAACAGACCTGTATGTTTTGCAAAAATGGTAATCCCACGTTCTTTTTCTTGATCATAGGAATCCATCATCCGTTCAGGTAAGTTTTGGTTTTCCCGAAACAAGTTGGCCTGAATTAATAGGCAATCGAGAAGGGTTGTTTTCCCGTGGTCGATGTGAGCAATGATCGCGATGTTGCGAATATTTTTTGGCAAATGCATGGTATGTTACTATTTTAATAGAGGGATTTTATACTTTGCCTGTTTTTTTTTCATCATAAATTACGCATCTGAAGTGAGAATTTACGAATTTATAAATTTTTGTATGTCATTTTCTGTAGGTATTTCCTCATCTTCCAACAGAGGGGTTTGAACCACATCTTCTATTAAATCTAAAAATTTTGTAATTTGATTATAAGAAAGAACGGAAAAATCGATATAAAAATCCTTTGGGACTTCAGGTGGATTTATTTTTTGGAAAGAATTTTGTATCTTTTGGGTTTGATCTTTTGGGAAATTTAAATCATTTTCTCCGAAAGAAGGATTGTTAATACCAACTTTTCTTTTACGTCCCCGTTTTTTGGGGCCATTTATCAAGCTTCCATCTGGGGAATTTAATTTTACCTTCTTTTTAGAAGATAGCATATTCCCTCGTTCTAAATTAACGCAATCGATGCCTCGAGTTAAACAACTCGTACAGAAAGATGCGATATTTTCACGAGCACACTTTTTTTTTATTTGGTAGCAATTCCGACACGCTTTATTGTAAGGAACACCATCTACAAAATTATTGTTATTGTTTGTTTTACTAATATTCATTGTTAAACCTATTTGTTATAATTAAACTATTATATTTATTTATTAAAATAAATGCAATTTTTTTATTAGCATTTTTTCCACTTGGAAAAATAAAGCAAGCTAATAGAGAACTCAGACTCTATGTTTTCGTATTGAAGTAGCTACTTGTCGTAGTTTGTAGTTTGAGAATTTTTAAATTTGTATATTTTCATATTGTTGTTTTTATTTGAGTTAATTTCATTAGTATTCATATTTTACCATTTTTATATATTATTAAATGTAATCATATTGCTTTTTTTTAAAAAAAGCAAGTGATTTTTGTGAATACTTATTTAAGGTTTTGGGGATCCTAAAGAAATATATAGAGCAACTCTATGATGTTCATTTTCCCGATTACGATAGGAAATGCGTAAATTCCAAGAACTTTTTAACTTCATGATCATATCAAACTGAAATTCCGTATAGGAAGGTTCGGGTAGGCTGGCGCCAAACCTGTTTGTACCGTGCCGGATTTGGTATTGGAGGGCAAGCGTTTGGGTAAGTTTTAAAAAAAGGCGACACAAGAAAGTGTCTCTTCGATCCGAAATAATGGAATCTTTTAGTTCTGTTTCCGATAGAAAATTATCTAAAATAAAATTGTCATAGACTGCTTTTCTCCATGCATATGCACTTCGATGTCGGTATTCAGCGGAGACAGCAAAATCTTCATTAATGGTCCACTCTGTTCTTACATTATAGTGATCCACCATCCCATGTTGGGTGTCCCAAGCAAATGCAATGGTTTCCCTAAGGGTAGGGTAGATGTCCCAAACCAGATCCGTGTAAACTCGTGGAATGGGTGTTGGGAGTGTAGACGAGTTGATAAACAGATAGGCATAAGAGTCTAAAAATAAGTATCGATAAGGAAGTCCACACCAATTGTTTGAAAAAATAAGATTTCTGGCTCCAAAACGGAGAAGGTTTAAATCATACCATCCATCGGTAATATCAAAGATGTAGTGTTGATGGGGTAAAGAAGTGGGATGGGTAATCCATTCATATTTAAGATAAGGCTCCAGCGTATGCCGCCCAAAAGAGTATTCTCGAAATAGGGGTGATTTAAGCTCTGCACTTAAAATCCCAAAAACCACGTTTTGAGCATGTCTGTGCATATTATTTTCATACCAAATCGTTGTAAACAGGGCCTCAGGTGTGAAAATAGTTGGCCCAAAATAGGAGGAGCGATAGGCTCGCGCTTGCATCTCTAGTCTCACAGAATGGTAGTCTTTCACTAGTTCTGGTTCATCATCCCCATATTTAAAATCAAGATATCCAGCTCTTGCCAAAGATTCAAATACGATTCCGGTTTTCCCCAAAGTGAGCGGATGGGAAGTGATCATCATCGAAGGAAGTTCTTGTTTCACCGTTTGAAAGTCGTTGATTCTTACGCAGGTAGTGAAATTTGTAATAAAAGACTGATCCGATTGCCTACGAATATTGAGTTGTGTTTGGCCTGCAGTATTCAAGTCGAGCCCTTTATCGTAATAGTCTCGGGCCATGTATTTATCACTTAATTTGTCATATTTTAAATCAAAGGTGAATCGATCAAAGTCCAAACTATTATGATAGATCCCTTCCATACGGTAACGTGTGAGTTCATTGGGATTTTCTGGTGGAGGATCATTGGCAATATAATTAATGCTTTTTAAATATTGATTTCCAGTGGGAGATTTATAATAGGTTTCAAATCCTCCTCCAGGACCTCGATTGATTCGATAATCAAATCGTAAAAAAGAGAGCCATCCATTCCACTTTAGAATTTCATAGGCAACCCCTAATCGTAAACCTTCGTTGCCTCCCCAGCGAACTCGATAACGAATGGGAGAATCAAAAATGTAATCTAAATTGGTTTTCAATTGAGGGAGCCAAAAGAAGGGGACCTTATTTACTCTAAAATAAAGATCCGTTGCTAAAAAATTGTGTTCTTCATCGACATGGATATGCGTAGCATCAATTTCCCACTCCCGAATTACATTTTGGGAAGTAGTGACAAAACCATTTTGAATCAGTATCTCTCCATCGGGAGTCAAATCGATCCTCTCTCCTCCGAAATACCAAGGGTCTATTCCGCTTCGTCCGTTCCATAATGTTCCTTTTCGAGTTATAAAGTCGTATTCAATTCTATCCCCTACGAGAACATATGGACCATATTGGATCATCAATTCCCCAAAAGCCTCGATAAAAACTTTCTCTGAAGAATGGGTATAGCTAATATGGATGGCTTGAACTCTCAGTAAAGCCGTTTGAATCACCCCTCCTTCTTCAGTGGTGAGTACTCCCTCAGAATATTCTGGATTTCTCAAGTTGACTTGAATTTCATCTCCAACGATTTCTTTAAGGATCTCTTCCGCAGATAATCCCGCAAAAAATAAAAAAGTTGAAATAAGGGAACGTAAAAAAATAACTTTTACAAATCTCGAGGGAAAAATCGACCTACCTCCTGAAGATTCTTCCTTGCAGACGTTTTTCTCCTCAATATTTGTAAAGTTCATTTCTTTACGATCCCTTAGCAAACCATATCATTGAATGGCTCGGGCTAGAAGTCCCGCCAAAGCATATTTGTTTTTTTCATTTCCATGCCGAATCGTTTTAAGCAAGGTCTCCACTCCTTCCCGATTTTGGGCTGCTGTTAAACTCTCAAGCGCTTCGATGAGAAAGCGGGATCGCTCTTCGGGAGTGATTTGGTAAGGAGTTCTTTCATGTCTTAATTCCAAGGGAATTACAGGACGGAGTCGAATCAATTCAAAGTTTTTTTGATTGGTGATTAAGGTTAGTAAGTTTTCTGTGTAATTCTCTCCCTCATGCAATCGATATAAAGCTAGGGTACAGTAATTTCGAAGCAAGGGGGCTCCGATTTGTTGATGGTATTTTTTTAATACAGCAATCGCTTTCGTGGTTTGCAACATTTCAAGAAGGGAGATCACTTTTGGGATAAGTTCCGTCCGATTCGATACGATGACAACTTCTGCTGCTTTTAAGAAGTGTTCTTCCGGAAGTTCTAGAATTTTTGTAAGGATCGTTTCTCGCATACTCATGGAGAGCTCTAAAGCTGCCTCATTTCCCACGAGTTTTTCACGCGCTGCGGGAATTGCTTTCCAGAAAGAGAGGCTGGCTCCTGGGGAAAAAGTTTTGATATAGGCAAGGCCTCGGTGGTCTTCGATGATGACTTCAAAGATTTCTGGCAAGCATCGTACATCCCGTTTTTCTAAAAGAGCAATGGCTGCATTCGTACGTACCTGTAGATTGGAATCCTTTGTCAGGGCTGCTAAAGTATCTTCCGTATTTTCTAAATCGGCAAGAGCTGCGATAGCAAAGAGATTTCCTTCTTTTGCAGCTTGTAGAATGGTAGAAGAAGCTTCTTCATCTCCAAGTAAAGAAAGGGATTTCCAAGCGGCAATTTTCACATGTTCTGAAGAGGAATTCGTTATTCTTTTCAAAAGCTCCAAGCTTTCAGTGTCATTTAGATTTCCCAAAACAGTGGCGCATGCTTCTTGGATTGCGTGATGCCTTTGGGTAGCAATTCGACGAATTTGGGGAAGAAGATCATCCCGTTGCATTTCCCCAATACTCAAAATGGTTTCCAAGCGAACTCGTTCTGAAGGATCGTTGAGGAGCTTTCTTAGTATTTTTGTAGATCTTGGATCATCAAATAGAGCAAAAATTTTTGGGAAAACGGGTTTGATTTCATTCGGAAATTTTGACATTAATGCTTCTGCCTGTTCCGATGCATGCTTATCCTTATTTTGAGCAAGATAGTACAAAGCTTCCATTCGGATTAATGGATAAGGGGAGCCCAAAGCTAACTTAACACCTTCATCGGCTAAATCGTTTTGCTGCCTTGCTAACAAATTTAGTGCAATGAGTTGAAATTGGGGTTCTCGGGAATTCAAACCTTCACGAAGGATGGAGATCGCTTTTTCGCTAGCGGAGATTCCAGCGCCAAAAAGGGCCAATACTTTTGCCTCAAGATCGCGAGATCGCCACCCTTGCTCAATAAGAGCTATTGAAAGCTCCTGTAGTAGCTCAAAATCATGTTCTTTTGTTTTTTCGTAGAGTTCAAAGTAACGATCGATCGCAGCAGAGGGGTCTCCGTTATGCATCAAAAACAAAATCTGAGAAGAATCTGTTCCTCCTTCAAGAAATGCTCCCCAAATCAGGAAAGCAAAACTCAAATTTTTAAATAGTCCCATAAATCTATAACAAAATCTGAGAAGAATCTGTTCCTCCTTCAAGAAATGCTCCCCAAATCAGGAAAGCAAAACTCAAATTTTTAAATAGTCCCATAAATCTATCCCTGCTTTGAGCAAAAGGTTTCTTAACGTATTCATTGGCAGTCCCATGGTATTATAGAAACAACCCTCAATTTTGTTTACTACAATATGACCACACTTTTGAATGGCGTAACCTCCCGCCTTATCCCAACAATGCAAGGAATGAAAATATTTATGGATTTGCTCAGCAGAAAGTTTGTTAAAAAGCACTCTAGTTGATTCCACTTCGGAATAGAACTTTTTAGAGCGATAAACCGTAACACCTGTAAAAACAGTGTGCCATTGATTGGAAAAGGCTTCCAAATAAGCCATTCCTTCCTGTTCTGAGGAGGGTTTATTGTAAATTTTATTTTGGAAATAAACGGTTGTATCTGCAGTAATAATCACCGAATCTTTGCATTGATGAGCTAAGGATTTTGCTTTTTCCAAAGATAAAAAAAGAACGTGCTCTTTTGGATCTTGGGGTGCTTTTTCCTCTTCCTCTTCAAAATGA